>Ga0157365_10000005_pt1 | contig 211778 bp, 213 predicted proteins | sample AttsexASBM3_FD_111478 | JGI IMG/M metagenome (GOLD analysis project Ga0157365, IMG submission 111478) | Fungus gardens microbial communities from leaf cutter ant in Ribeirão Preto, State of São Paulo, Brazil - Atta sexdens ASBM3 | ecosystem: Host-associated > Fungi > Mycelium > Unclassified ...
CAGGGCAATCCTTACCGCCTCACGGCGAAATTCTTCTGTGTGCGTCACAGCCATGGTTCCGTGCCTCTCCTGATGCGAGCTTAAAACCCTCAATGCACCGGCACAAAACCGTCACAAGTCCATATCGCCACGCCACGCGCCAACGGGCCTACCCCGTCAAACGAGACGGGCGTTGCATACTGGTGGTGCCAGTCCATAGACAACGGGACAGGGTCCCATGCCGCAAGCAAGCACCCGAACAACCGCAGCCTGCACCCACTGACCGATGCGGGGCGTGCAACGCTCAAACAGGTCATTCCCGACACGTTGCGGACGATCACCGAAGCGAGCATGGCATTGGGAAGCGTTGCGCGGAACGATGTGGCGGCCTGCAAGGCTGCAGCCCGTCATCTTGGCCTTCATTAGAAGGCCAGCGGCAAAGGCGTCGCGCTAGGGCATCTGTTCGCAGCAGCCGATGTCTACGCAACCGACGCACAGCAGAATCTTATGGGAAGCTGGTCTCCAAGCCTGCCATGGCCAAAGCGCAAGGCGGGACAACGTCGCATTGGGGCCCTGTTCGCCTTCGGGGCGGCTATCCCGCTCGCCTCTGCATGCTTCGAGATATACTGCGAATACGGCAAACATGTCGCGTGGCTCGCCGGATATGTACTAATCCTCGCCATGTCCTTTCTGTTCTACTGGTTCCGGGTGCGGCCAAAGGGCTGGCAGACACGTTACCAGGACTTCAGGGCTCTGGCCGAAGCCTTGCGTGTTCAGTTCTACTGGGCGGCTTGCGGCGTGCCGCTAGCCGTGTCTGACAATTACCTGCGTCATCAGGAAGACGATATCGGATGGATCAGGCTCGCACTGCGCGGGCCCTCTCTGCTTGGCCTTGGTGCTGCGCTCGGGGCTTGTCGGACCGACGATACGGAAGACAATGTCTCGATCCGTACGCGCATCGCATCGCACTGGATCGCGGCACAGCACCACTATTTCACGTTGAAGGTCACGCATTACAAGCGCGCCGCCGAGAGGACAGACCTCCTTGCAAAATACAGCCTGATCGGCGCCTACGGTTTAGCGGTCTGTATCCTGGTGGTGTAGATTACATGCGGCGGCGCACTCCCCGAAACCGACCCCGAATGGCTTGCGGAAGCGCCGACGGTCGCAATTGGGGTGCTACCAGCACTGGCTGCATTCTTCCTGCTGTTCAAAGAGGCGCGGGCCTATGAGGACCACATGCATTCCTACAGTCAGTCCGCTGCAATCTTCGCCGAAGCCAGTCTTCAAGCCGATCATGTGGAGCGATATGCCGTCATGCATCCTGATGGTCAGGAAGAACAGATGGCCGACTGGCGGGAACTCGTCACCGTGCTTGGCAAGCAGGCCCTGACGGAAAATGCCGTCTGGATCCAGACCCATCGTGCCCGCCCGGTCGGCTTCCGAAGTGGGGGCTGAGAGGCGCTGCCGCCCAAGGGCATCCGTTTTAGCTGCATTTAACCGGAGAGCCTCATGATCGACCCGGCCCACGAGCATCCCATCTTCATCAGCCACTCGTCCCGCGATCGGGAGGCGGCCAACCGGCTGGTTCGCGATCTGGAGCGGCGCGGTATTCCCTGCTGGATCAGCTCCCGCGATATAAGGCCCGGTGAGGATTATCAGGGCGCGATCGTCGCGGCGCTGGAGGCAGCCCCTGCGATGCTGCTTCTGTTCAGTACAAACGCCAACAATTCTCGCGAGATTCTGCGCGAACTGTCGCTTGCCAGCACACGACGCAAACCGATGATCCCCGTGCGCCTCGAGGACATCGTGCCGAGCGGCGCCATGGAACATCAGCTGACCAACGCGCAGTTTATCGATCTTTTCCAGAACTATAACGACGCGATGGAACGTCTGTGTGACGCCCTGCGCCGCCAGATGAGTATCGTGGACGAACCGGGGGCCACCCCGCGTACAGCCGGCCCATACGCGCGTATCCCGCGCGCAAAAAAGGGACGCCAGGCGATACTCCTGGCCGGTGTCGCAACTGCGGCCGTGGCGGTCGCAGCCATTGTCGGCGTGGTCGCTCCCCACCACCAGACCACCAACCGACCCGCGACAGCGATGAGCGTGCCGCTCGAGCCTGCCCCGGAGAGCAGAACGCCGCCTGTTTCCGCGCTGCACCCGCAACAGATTATGCAACAGCCAGCACTCCCGCCTGCTGCGACCAAAGCCGCATCGCCGCTCGCACCCGCTACAACCCGCGCCCCTGTGCCAGCCGCCGTGCAGACGCCGCCGCAGGTTCAGCCCTCTGGTGCGGCCAGCATCCAATTGCCCCAGCCGGCACCTACGCCGCAAACACCTTCCGCCCCTGCCGTGCCGCAACCGGCGCAGGGCGACGCAGGTTCGGGGGCGCTCGTTCGGGTCGTGCAGACCCTGCATGCGACCCCGCCCAACATGCGGCAATCCGCCGTAGAAAACGCGTTCGGCACGCATACTGAAAAACTGTCCGGCGACCAGTTGATCTATGTGATCGAGGGTACTGAAGACAATCTACGCAATAATCTCGTACGCGCGCTTGTTGGCCGGACACAATCCCCCCTGACCGTCCCACAGGCAATCGCCGTCTTGAACATGACCGGGTTCAGCCGCCTCGGCACAATTCAGACGCTGGCACCGCTGCTTCCCACGGCATTGTCCGGCCCGGATCTGGTTGCACTGATCGAGCGCACATCGGGCAACGAGCGCACCAATGCCGTTCGTGCCCTGCTGCCCAATGCACCTGGTCCGCTCGACATGGCGTCGGCCATGGAAATTCTGCGATCGACGCAGGATAACTATCTTGCGACATTGCAAGAACTTGCATCAATCCTGCCGCACCCGGTGCGACCGTCCGATATACAGATGCTTCTGGGGCGCACCGAAGGCAACATACGCGCCAATGCCGTGAACGCCCTCATGGCGGCCGCTCCGGACGTCATTCCCGTCGATGTGGCCCTCGGTCTGCTCGAAGGCAGCGACAATGCCTGGCTGAACATCCTGCAGCTCATCGCCCCGCATCTGCCGGATACGCTGAGCATACCGGAATTCACAGCCCTTCTTGGCCGCACAACCGACAATGTGCGTGTGAATGCGATGAACACGATCGCAGGGCACCTTCCCAATACAGTTATGGGCACCGATATCGCGCCATCAATGCACTCGCTGATGCAAGGCTGGCTGGCTGGGCTACAGATCATTGCACCACATCTTGCCTCCCCGCAGGATGCGCCATCCATCAAGGCTCTGCTGGGCGATGTAACCAATAACGAGCGCGTCAACGCGATCCGCGCGCTCAACGACGTCATTCCCGACCAGATTCCGGTCGATGAAACCGTGATAATCCTGCGCAATACTGGCCCGTCCCGGTTGGGGGCTATTCAGGAGATCGCAGGACATTGCCGCAATTACAGTGACGCGGACCGGGACCGCTTGCTGGACAGGCTGTCGCCAAATGAACGTGCAAACGCGCTTCAAGCCCTGAGCCGGTGACAAGTATCCTGTAAAGATGCTTCATCGTCTGTCCCATCCTTCGGATATCCCGCACGCACGGTGTGAGGGGATGGGAGTACAGCGGTCACAGAGCTTCTGTATATTGTTTGGAGACATATTTATGGTCCCGGCAGGATACTAAAAAACGATAGCAATTGAGCCGCACCGATATCAACGGAGGCGTCCGTTTCCGAATTTTCGCGCCGGAAAGCGGACAGTCTGAATTTCACCCCCATTTGCAACATTCTCCTAATTTCTCAACGCGGACAAGTTTGCCGTCTGACAATAGCCTCCGTAATTCGCTGGCGATCTTCCCGCGCAACGGATTCGATGCCAAAGGCATCGTATCCTGCAGCAATCTTCGTATGCTCAGGCACAAGCGCTTCGGCAATATCGCCGGGATCATGCTGATACGGCAGCGACCGGCAAGGAGTAGCGCTGGCAGCCCCGGCGCAGGATTTCCAGTAGTCCCGCACCCTTCGTCCCCGCGACGGCAGTCACACACGCAGCGCGAGCTCGATCGCCTCTCGGACGCGACGAGCCTGGAGGATGAAATCGCAAACCTCATTGAGGAAGATCGGCACTATCGGGGCTTTAACTGTGATAGCGGGCCAAGCGTGCGGCAATGCCCGGGAAAAAGGCCGCCGCCTTGCGCCAGGCGTTCCTCCAGCCCGATCGTGAGGCCGCCTCAAAGGCACTCCGTCATGTCGCCGATCAGTTGCGACCGAAATGGCCCAAATTCGGGAGTTTTATCGACAACAGCGAAACCGACGTGCTGGCCCACATGGATTTCCCCGCCCAGCACCGCAGCCGGATCCACAGCACCAATTCGCTCGAGCGGCTGAACAAGGAGGTCAAGCGCCGCTCCGACGTCGTGGGCATCTTCCCAAACGAGGCTTCCATCATCCGTCTGATCGGCGCCGTACTGTTGGAAGCCAACGACGAATGGCAGATCCAGATCCGATACATGCAGACCGAGCCGATGGCAGCTCTCATGTGCCCCGCCATCGATACTCAGACAGCACAGATTTCCACTGAGGCCGCATGATCCAGCGCCGCCTCAGCTACAACCCATTTTCCACCACGTTGACAGACACGACCTCGGCTGCTGGGCCAGATCCGTCTGCGGTTCCGGCGCTGGCAGATCGGTCGTCCGATACTGCGAAATCCAGTGCCCCAACGTCGATTTGCCAATCCCAAGATCCGTTGCCATCCGGGTCCTCGGCAAACCGCTGTTCAAGGCAATCCTCACCGCCTCACGGCGAAAGTCTTCTGTATGTGTCATAGCCATGGTTCCATGCCTCTCCCGATGCAAGCTTAAAACGCTCAATCCACCGGCACAAAACCGTCACAAGTCCAAACCCACCCCCTGCCAGACACGTTCCGAAACAAACCCCATCGGAAAGGCCACACTCGTGAAACGACGCTCCTTCCTCCACGCCCCCCTCGCCACGGCCGCCGCCGCCACGCTCAGCCTCCCCCGCCCCGCCAGCGCCGCAGGAAACGAATCAGACACCGAAAACGAAGACCGCGGCCTAGGCCCCAAAGGCGAGTTCGAAATCGTCGCCCATTTCTACGGCCCCGGCCCCTCCGGCATCGTCGTCCTCCCCGATGGCCGAACCTTCATTAGCTTCCCCCGACACGCCATCAACCATGCCGGATGCACCCTCGGCGAACTCAAAAACGGCAAGGTCATCCCTTACCCCACCGCCGCTCTCAGCCTCCCCTCGAACGCCGCCCCCGCCGATCGCCTCATGTCCATCCACGGCATGACCGCCGACAAACAGGGCCGCATCTGGGCCATCGACGACGGCAAACTCGCAGGCCACCCCCTCGCCCCCGGCGCCGCCAAAATCATCTGCATCGATCCGAACAGCAACCAGATCATCCACAAGATCATCCTCAAGGCCCCGGTCCTCCTGCCGGACAGCCACATGAACGACCTGCGCGTCTCCCTCTCCCACGGCCCGCAAGGCACCGTCTTCATCACCGATTCCTCCTTCGGAACCCAGCCCGGCCTCGTCATCGTCGATGTCGCTACCCAGAACGCCCGCCGCGTCCTCACCAAACACCCCTCCATCCTGCCCGAACCCGGCTTCATGGCCATCATCGAAGGCGAACCCCGCCGCTACATCCCACACCACCCCGGCATGGTCTCCGGCGGCGTGGACGGCATCGCCATCCTCCCGGACGAGAGCCGGGTCTATTACGCCCCCCTCACCAGCCGCCGCCTCTACAGCCTCCCCACCGCCCTCCTGGCCGATCCCACTGCGGACGACGCGAAACTCGCCCAGAACATCCGCGATGAAGGCGAAAAAGGCACCGCCGACGGCCTCTGCTTCGACCGCTTCAACCAGCTCTACACTACCAATTACGAACATGACTGCATCCTGCGCCGCGATCCACAGGGCAACTTCAAGATGATGGTCCGGGATCCGCGCATCCTTTCACCGGACGGCATCTTCCCCACGCAGGACCATATCTACTGCACCCTCGGCCAGTGGAACCGCCTCCCCTCCTTCAACGACAAGCACGACATGCGCGCCCCCCCCTATCTCCTGATCCGCTTCCCCATCGAATCCCCCATCGGCTTCAACGCCGATCCCGCACATTCCACTTCAGGCTGATCCGGTTCTTTTTTACAAAAAACCCCTGTTTACTTCGGAGCCTTTCCAGACACACCAGAAAGGCTCCAGACGAGCAGAAGTCTTTTTGCTTCTTTTTCTTCAGAAAAAGAAAACCTCCTGTCAGAACCGCTCCCCTACCATCCGCTCGCTCAACACCCAGAGCGCCTCCGCCCGCGTAGGATCAACCGCATAACCCCGCACACCCCCACTCATCAGCCCAGACTCCTCGTCATCCGGCAAAACCTCGCCAACATGACAATCCTCGCAATACCGCCCCCCAACCTCATCCGCATCCGCCACAACCCCGGCCCATACCGAAGTCGCCGCCCCCTGCGGAACCGTCTTGAACTGGAACGATGGTTTCCCCAAAGCCGCAGCCTGATCGTTAAGCTGCTTCACCATCGCCTCGATCTGCCCCGCCTCCATATGCCGCGCCAGCTCCGTCATGATCCCGCCCGGATGCACAGCCGCCGCACGAACCCCACGCCCCCGATGCCGCCGGTCGAACGCCACCGCAAACAGGATGTTGGCCGTCTTCGAACGCCCATACGCCACGAACGGCGCATACTCCGTGCGCTCGAACCCCGGATCGTCCAGATCGACATCCGCGAACCGATGCCCGGAGGAGGCCAGCGAAACCACACGTCCCCCCTCACGAATCAACGGCGCAATCCGGTTCACCAGAACGAAATGCCCCAGATGATTGGTCCCGAACTGCGTCTCGAACCCGTCCTTCGTCTGCCCGAACGGCGTCGCCATCACCCCCGCATTAGCAATTACCACATCGAACGCCTCCCCCTTCGCCAACAGCGCATCCGCACACGCCCGAACACTGGCCAGATCCGCCAGATCAAGCGGCACAAGCGCGAACGCCCCACCCCCCTTGGCAGCCGCCTCCCGCACCCCCGCCGTCGCCACCTCACCCTTGCCCATATCCCGCACCGTCCCGATCACCCGCGCCCCATGCGCCACCAGCACCCGCGCCGTCTCCACCCCCAGACCCGCCGAAACCCCCGTCACAAGAACCGTCTTCCCCCGAAGAGACACCCCCGAAAGCACATCCTCCGCCGTCGTCGTCGCACCAAAAGCCTGTGTCATGATACCATCCCAGCACTGGAAACAGAATTAACCGGAGGAATCCTCCGTTTAAGATATGCGGAAACAGTTTCCGTTTAACAAGAGGGGCATCCGTGCCGGACGAAAAAACATCACGCCGCCCCCGGAGCGACGGCCTGCGCAACCGCGAACGCCTGCTGGACGCAGCCAGAGCCGCCTTCATCGCCGGAGAAACGGATCTCCGCTTCGATGAACTCGCAAAACGCGCCGGCGTCGGAACCGGCACGCTCTACCGCCACTTCCCAAACCGGGACGCTCTGGTCGAAGCCGTCTACCGCAAGGACATCGAACGCCTCGCCCACGCCGCCCGACACCTCGCGGACATCCACCCCCCCCTCGAAGCCCTGCGCGAATGGATGTACCTGTTCGTGGATTACATCGCCGATAAACAGCTCATCACCCCCGCCCTCAATACCTTCCTCGGCGGCACCACCGCCCTCTACGCCAAAGCAGGAGACCCCATCAAAACCGCCATCCAGACGCTCGTCACCACCGCCGTCATCCATCAGGACATAGACGCGGATATCAACCCGATCGACTACCTCCGCGCCCTGGTCGGCATCTCCAGCGTCGCCGCCGCACCGGGCTGGGAAGCCAGCGCCAAACGCCTGGTCGATATCCTGCTCGCCGGCTCCCGCCCCATCCTCTAAAATCCTACATGATAAAAGTTTTACCCACCCCTCCTTTGCGAACCCACCCGTTTCATCCTATCTTCCCATCAGAGCGGCACCGGATGTAACAGGTGCCCCATCCCCGAAAATTCGATTTCACTTAGTTACGGACCACGATCATGCGTGCCTATCACGGCCAGTTTTCCGACAATCAGCCCATCCGCCGCAATCAGGCGGAAAAGCAGAAGCAGTTGCGCGACCTGAAGGAAACGCTCGCCACCATGAAGGCCCACACGGCCCCATCCCTGCGCGAAAGCATCAGCAACCGCATCAAGCAGCTCGAAACCGAACTCCGCGACGCAGACCGTCAGGCCGCCGAAAAAGCCAAGGATGCCGCCAACCGCCCCCAGCGCCCCACCATGCCGCGCCGCCCCCGTCGCGTCCTGCACTCGCTCTAACCTCCTTCAGAAATGGGGTGAAGGGGACGCGTCCCCTTCCGGGGCATTGGGCATCGCCCCATAATCAACCCGCGCACCGGAAACGCACATGGAGGCGGTGCCCCCACCCCCCCACAAAAGGGCAGTCGCCCTTTTGAAACCCGTGAACCTATGAAATGCCAGGAGCATAGGGCAGCTACCCCAGCACCCCCGCCCGCTCCCACGCCTCCCCCATCAGCCGCGCCCGCATCGGCTGCAACGCATCCCCCACTCCCGCCACATAGAACGCCGTCGCCTCCCCGGTCCCCCGCCCTGGCTGCATCCGCAACTGCGCATACACCCGCCGATCCGCCGTCATCTGCGTCACATCCCCGTCCAGAGGACGATTCCAGCACGCTACCGCCTCATCACACCGCGTCCTGTCGATCATCAGACAATTCGGATCCACGAACCCGCCGAACCGCTCAGCAAAAACCCCACCCTCCCCAACCGACTCCCACTCATCCACCGCCACAGGCCGCAACGTCCCCGGATGCACGAACCACCGCCGCGAAAACGCCCAGTCCCGCCCCTCCACAGCCCGCAACAAAGACGAAAGATGCGTCGGGCCCCACCAGTTGTCATCATCCAGATACGCCACATGCCGCGCATTCGAAAGCTGCGTCAGAACGGACCGCAAAACCCCGCCATCCCGCGCCCGCCCCAGCCCCCCATGCCGCTCGGACGTCGAATAACCCGGCCACAAAACCTGAACCGCCCACCCCGCGGGCCGCATCCCGCACGCCTGCCCGATCGCCGCCAGACCCGCCTCCGCAGACCCGTCATCCCGGTCCACCCCGATCAGAACCTGCACCCGCCCCGCCACATCCTGCCGGAAGACAGACCGCAACGCCGTCAGCACCGAAGGCCGCAACAAACTCGGCATCACCACCGCCGCCGCGAACGCCTCCTGTCCAATCCCCCCCTCATCGCAGAAACTATATAACCCCGGCCGCAAACCCGCCATTCACACACACTCCCACACAAAAAACGCCACCCCCTGCAATCACCAAAACACCCGCCGCTCAAGCCCCCTTCCCACGACGCGGCCCACGCTTTGTATTCGCTCGCCGCGTCGGCGCATCGAAATCCTCCGGCTTCCCCCGCACCCAAACCACAAACGCCGCCAGCCCCGGATCGGCCCGCAAAGCCTCCACCGTGTTCAGCCGCCGCGCAATCTCCGCCTCACTATACCGCGCATGAATCGCCGCATGACATACATGATGCAACCGCACCGTCTCCTCAAACCCGCCCCCCTTCGATTTCGGCGTCAAATGATGCAACGAAGACCGCGCGCCCTCCGGAATCCTTCGCAAACACAAAGCACACACCTCCCCCCCCACATCCTCCCCCCGCCGCTCGAACGCCCGCCCCCGCCCCATCAAACCTTCCTTCAGATACGTCATCGTCACATGATCGATGCCGACAGCCACGGACAAAACCACGTCACACAAAAACCGGAGCCTGGACAGGAATGCAGAAAAAATACTCTGCCTCGCCACACCGGCCTTCATCTGTAGCACATGGTTCATCCCACACCGTATCGCCCGGACCCTACCGGCGACATTCCTGATCGCCCCGCTCGCAGCGATCATTATCTGCACCTGCCTCCACCGCCCCTTCCGCATGCATCGCTTTCCCACCAGAGTGCTGCTCATCCTGATCTTCGCACCCCCTGCCGCAACAACACCCCTCATTGCACGTGCGGTCTGGACAACCGCCTCGCGACAGCCACCATCCTGACAATCCTCACCCTGCTCTGCCTGATCTGCCAAACAAGCCGCGCCCGATTCCGCCACCACCAAACCCTGCCTGAAAAGCTGACCTCCACGGGAATGGCATTCATCCGCGCCGAACTGTCGCTCCTCCATTTCAGCCTGTGCCGCTGGACCCGCCGCGCTGCCGACATCCCACCACAAGCCATCGCCTTCACAGCAACCAAAACCGGAATCGAACCAACAGCCTGCTGGATCATGGCCGCCAGCTTCATCATCGAAATTCCCCCAATCCACCTCCTGCCCGCCCACACAGCAAGCCCATCCACGGCCTGGATATCCACCTTCCTCACAACGTGGCCGCTCTCTACCTCATCGGATACGCCAAATCGCTCACGCTTCGCCCAACGCTACTTTTTCCGGACCGTCTCGAAATCAGGCTCGGCATCCTCGCCCAACACAGTATCGACCGGTCCTCCATCCAAAACCTCACCCCCTGCGACCAAACAAGACATCCGACAGACCGCCGCATGTTCGGCCTCGACAAACCCAACCTCCACCTCTCCACACATTCCGGACACATCCTGTTCCGCGTCGATAACCCCACCCAGCTTATCAAGGCCATCGCCTCCTGACCCTCCTGCCCCCGGCACACCCCTCTCCCTTCCGAAAGATGACGGGCGGAAACATACCCTGATACGCATCCGGTACCAGTATCCGAGCATCGGAGCCGAGGGGCCTTTGTAGCCGTGAACACCCAGACACGAAAAATCGTTGCTTGGGCCCACCATCACAGGACTTCTGCGACGGTCTCTTACCCGCTTCACCATCCGAAAGCGTTCCCAGCCAAAAAATACCCGTCCTCGCCCGTCATTCCTTCCCCAACAACGCCCACCGCTCATGATCCCGCCACACCCCACCCATCCTCAGATAACGCGGCGAAAACCCCTCCTTCCGAATCCCCACCCGCCCCACCATCCGGCAATCCCCCCAAAAGCATTCAGAAACCCGCCCCGCACGATCTCACTCAGCGTCACACACCCCACGAACACCCGCACCCGCGGCTCCCGATGCCGCTCCAGTCACCCCGCCAACTCCTCCTCCGTCACCGCCGGGGTAGCCCAAAGCATATGATAACTGGGCGCATGAAACGCCCGGCTCACCCGCGCCGCCTCCACCATCTCCCCCGCATCGGACGCCCGAAACACCAGAACCCGCACATCACCCGTCTTGCACCATCCGCCTCAACGCGCCACGATTTACCCAACAAACCCGGAACCTCCCACAAGGAACACCCCATGTCCGAGATCTACAAACCCGAACTCCTCGACCGCCTCGGCGAACTCGCCGTCCGCACCGGCCTGAATATCGCGGAAGGCCAGGAACTCCTCATCACCGCCCCCCTCACCGCCATCCCCCTCGTCCGCCGCATCACCGAACACGCCTACAAGGCCGGCGCCTCCCTCGTCACAACCTTCTACGCGGACGACGCCACCACCCTGATGCGCTACCAGTACGCACCTGACGCCGCCTTCGATACCGCCCCCGGATGGATGGCCGAAGGCGTCGCCAACGCCTTCCGCAAAGGCGCCGCCCGCATGGCCATCACCGGCAGCGACCCCACCCTCCTCGCAGGTCAGGATCCGGACAAAATCGCCCGCGCCAACCGCGCCAACTCCGCCGTCAACCGCCCCGCAATGGAACTCATCACCCAGTTCGCCATCAACTGGAACATCGTCGCCTGCGCCACCCCCGCATGGGCGCAACAGGTCTTCCCGGACCTCCCGCCGAAACAGGCCGTCCCCCAACTCTGGGACGCCATCTTCCAGGCCTCCCGCGTCACCGTGGCCGATCCCGTCGCGGAATGGGAACGCCACAACGCCACCCTCCACGCGAAAGCGAAAATGCTGAACGACAGCCAGTTCGCCAGCCTGCACTTCACCGGCCCCGGAACCGACCTTACCGTCGGCTTGGCCGACGGCCACGACTGGGCCGGCGGCTCCGAAAAAGCCGGCAACGGCATCCTCTGCAACCCCAATATCCCGACCGAGGAGGTCTTCACCACCCCCCACCGCGCCCGCGTGGACGGCTACGTCCGCAGCAGCAAACCCCTGTTCCACCAGGGCACCCTGATCGACGAAATCGAAGTCCGCTTCGAAGCCGGCCGCATCACCAACGCCCGCGCCTCACAGGGCGAAGCCGTCCTCAACCGCATCCTCGACACGGACGAAGGCTCACGCCGCCTCGGCGAAGTCGCCCTCGTGCCGCACTCCTCCCCCATATCCCAGACCGGCATCCTGTTCCGCAACACCCTGTTCGACGAAAACGCAGCCAGCCACATCGCCCTCGGTCAGGCCTACACCAAATGCCTGCGCGACACCGAAGGCGCGTCTCCCGAACAGCTCCTCGCCCGAGGCGCCAATGACAGCCTGATCCATATCGACTGGATGATCGGCTCTCAACATATCGACGTGGACGGACTCGCCACGAACGGCGCGAAAACCCCGCTCATGCGCCAGGGCGAATGGGTGAAATGACCATGCGCAGCCTCCAGGCCCTCACTCTCGCCACCCTCGCATCCTGCGCCACGCTGCCGGCAGCCCACGCGCAGGACACCAGCACAACCACCATCGACGGCACACCCGGCCAGCAAATGCCCGGCCAGCCTCCCGGCGCGCCACCCCAACAGCAGCCCTCGCAACAGATGTCGCCCCAGATGCGGGCAGACATCGCTGCCGGCCTGTCCTACCGCCTCGCACCGGATTTCTTCCCCCGCGCCACCGAAACCCTCACCGCCCTGAAATCCTCCGGCCTCCAGCCCCCCAACTCCACCGGCCTCTCCCTGCGCCAAACCATAGACCAGATGCGCGCCGTCCCCGGCCTGCCCCCGGTCCTGCGCGCCCACGGCTTCACCCCCGAAACCTTCGTCATGAGCATGACCGCCTTCGGCATGACCCTCGCCGCCACCAACGGCCAGTCCCCACCACCGGGAATGCCCTCCCCCAACCCCGCCAACGTCGCCCTGTTCCAGGCGCACCCCGATCAGGTCCAGACCCTCCTTCAGGCCCTCGGTACACCCCCGCAATCCGGCACACCATGAGCAAAACCATCACCGTCGATCCCGCCGCCCTCCCGGCGCTGGACATCATCACCCTCGCCAATCAGGGTGCCATCCTCCGCGCGGAAGCCCAGACCGCCCCGGATGCCATCCCCCTGTTCGTCACCAGTCAAGGCTGGGCCGCCCTCCAGCAACGCTACGACGCCACCCGCCCGGAAGACGCGCCCACCTTGCTCGCCAGACTCGAACGCGCCACTGCAAAACTCATGACGCACGTTGCCCAAGGCGTCGCCAAAGCCGGCACCGCCCCAGCAACCCTCACCTGCCCAAGCGACTTCTTTACACCGGACGGCCACGTCGTCATCGCCTTCGTCCGGGACGAAACCCACCCCGTCGCCTGCGCCATCATCGGCGCGAAAGACCATATAGATCACCTCCTGCGCGGCTGATCGCGCATACATATCTAATCAGAGCGCAGGCCCCCTCATCACAGGCGAGACTCGTCACAGGGCCGCCACATGTCATCCAGCATCGCCTGCTCATGTCGTGTCGCGGCTTTCATCTCGCTTTGCGCGCGTTCCTCCACAACCGTCTCCACGGCCCGCACCGCCGCCTGCGCCAGGATCAATGCCGACCGCGCATAGGATTTGTCCAAAGCCGCCGCCCGTTCCCGCTCCCGCGCCAGCTTCAACGCCCGACGCCCCACTGGCAACCAGATCGCGAATGCCTCCACAACCGCATCATCCGCCGCAGGATCGGACGCCGCCACCTGCTCCTGAACAAGCTGCTGTTCCGCCTGCGTCACCAGCGCCGCGGCATCCGCTTCCAATGCCTGCATCACGCCGAAATTCCGCTCCGCTTCGGACATCTCCTGCCGCCGCAACCGCAACAAACTTTCAATTCCCATCTTTCACGCTCCCGTCATCCAGAACATCACATCGTAACGCATGTCGTCACGCCACCACGTCCGGCGCGAAAACATCACGCAAACGCGCAAATCCTTCCGCCGCCGTCGAAACTTCATCCTTCCGCTGGGACAGCAACGCCATCAGCCCAGGCATCACACGCACCGCCTCGTCCACGGCCCGATCCGTTCCTGCCTTGTAGGCCCCCAGCCGGATCATGTCGGCCATCCCCTCATAATCCGCCATGCAACGCCGTGCCTGCCGAACCAGATCGGCCTCATCCACCGTCAGACACCCAGGCACGCTCCGCGACAAGGACCGCAGAACATCCACTGCCGGATACCGTCCCCCTTCCGCAATCTTCCGATCCATCACCACATGCCCGTCCAGAATGCCGCGCACCGCATCCGCCACCGGTTCATCATGGTCCCCCCCTTCCACCAGCACCGTAAACAAGGCCGTAATGAATCCCGCCCGCCCGTCCGCTCCCACTACTCCCGGCCCGGCACGCTCCAGCAATCGTGGCAGTTCCGCAAACACTGAAGGCGGGTACCCCTTCGTCGCCGGCGGCTCCCCGGCCGAAAGTCCAATCTCACGCAAAGCCTGACAAAACCGCGTCACGCTGTCCATCAGAAGCAATACCGATTTGCCTTCATCGCGAAAATGCTCGGCAATGCTCATCGCAGCATAAGCCGCCTCCCGCCGCATCAAAGGCGTCGCATCCGACGTCGCCACCACCACGACACTACGCTCCATTCCCGCTTCACCAAGATCGTCCTCAATGAACTCCCGCACCTCCCGCCCACGTTCCCCCACCAGCGCCAGCACACACACATCGCATTGCGCCTGCCGCGCCAGCATGGACAGCAGGGAAGATTTCCCCACGCCAGACCCCGCGAATAAACCCAGCCTTTGCCCAATGCGGCACGTCGTGAATACATCCAGCACCCGCGCCCCCAAATCGAGCCGCTCCCCCAGTCGCGCCCGCCGAATCGGGTCTGGCGGTCCACAGCGCACCGGTCGCAGATCGAACGCCGTTCCCCGGATCGGTCCCTTGCCGTCCAGCACCCCGCCCAGCGGATCCACCACCCGCCCAAGCCAATTTTCATTGACGCGCAACCCACCACTTTTCAGACGTGGGTCCAGCAGCACGCGCACCTCACTCTGCGGCCCCACCCCCTCCAGCCCGCCAAACGCCATCAGACGTGCCTCTCCGGCCCCAAACCCCACAACCTCAGCTTGTGTCCATCGCTCCGATTGCGTGCGAATTTCGACCCGATCCCCAATCGCCAAAAAAGGCCTGATGCCGCTTACCGTGGCACATAACCCCGAAACGGACGTGATGCTCCCCACCGCATAAGACTGCGGCGCGGAATCAAGGACCGCCGAAAAACGATCCAGCATATCCTTGGCGGAAAAGGGTTTGGCATCTGTCTCCATAACGCCAGACCCTAGCGGACAATCCTTAACAAACTACCAACGCCAAAACAGCTTCAAAAAAATTCCGTCAAAGAACGTTTATTATCATTGACGATAACAACCTTGGGTAGTAATTATTTCTCAACGCAATCGGAGTTGAGACCCATGAGAATCCTTCTCGTCGAAAGTGACATGACCGCCGCCGCAACCACCGGGCAAATCATGCGCGCGGCAACCTTCACCGTGGATCATGTCGCCACCGGCGAAGAAGCAATCGAGATGCTTCGGCATTATGATTACGACCTCGTCATCTCCGAACTGATCCTGTCAGATATCGAAGGGTATGACGTCATCCGCCGCACACGCGCCGCCAAGATCAACGTCCCCGTCCTGATCCTCTCCAGCCTGACGCGCCCGCAAGCCAAGGTCCGTGCCTTCTCCGTCGGCGCGGACGATTACATGTCCAAACCCTACGATACCGCCGAGCTGATCGCCCGCATCAACGCCGTTCTCCGCCGCACGCGCGGCTATAGCGAGCCCCGCCTGAAAATCGGCAATCTCGAACTCGATCTGGATGGCAAGGAAGTCACGGCCGAAGGCAACAGCCTTCGCCTGACAGGCAAGGAATACGCCATCCTCGAACTGCTCGTCCTGCGCAAAGGCATGGTCCTGACGAAAGACGCCTTCCTGAACCACCTATACGGCGGCATCGACGAGCCGGAAATGAAGATCATCGACGTATTCATCTGCAAGCTGCGCCGCAAGCTTCAGGCCGTCGGCGCAGGCCACCTCATCACCACCGTCTGGGGCCGCGGATACATCCTGCGGGACGAACCCGCCTCTCAACCGCGCGAGACCGTTACCCCGCTCCGCGAGATCGCCGCAGCCTGAGCCCTATACCCGCCAAGCCGCGTCAATCGTTACCCCATGATCCAGCGGCCCCGCCCCCTGTCCATAACCCGGCGCCGCCACAATCGCCGCCCGCAGATACCGATGCGCCCGAACATACGCATCCTGCAACGCAAGCCCCTGCGCCACCCCCACAGCAATCGCACTCGCCAGCGTGCAACCGGTCCCATGCGTATGCCGCGTCTCGATGCGAGACGCCGAAAAACACGCGCTTCCTTCGTCCGTCACCAGCACATCCGTAAGAACATCCCCTTCCAGATGCCCCCCCTTCATCAGAACCGCCTTGGCTCCGTCTCCCCGTAGAACCCGCGCCGCCTCAACCATGTCCTCCACGGATCGAACAGGCCGCCCCGTCAAAACCTCCGCCTCAGGCACATTCGGCGTCACCAGAGCCGCACGCGGAATCAGGTCATCCCGCAACGCCGAAACCGCATCCAGATCCAACAGCGATGCCCCCCCTTTCGCCACCATCACCGGATCAAGAATCAACGGCACATCCGGATACCGTTCCAAAGCCACCGCCACCGCGCGGATAATCCCCGCATTCGCCAGCATCCCGGTCTTGACCGCATCCACCCCCGGATCGTCAAATGCCATGCCGATCTGAAGCGCCACAAACCCCGGATCCACCGGCACAACCGCCCGCACCCCCCGCGTGTCCTGCGCCGTCAACGCCGTCAGCGCCGTCATGCAGAACCCGCCCAGCGCCGTCACCGCCTTGATATCCGCCTGAATTCCGGCCCCTCCCCCGGAATCACTCCCCGCGACGGAAAGAACCCGCCCCAGCATCAGGCCGCCTGACCAGCCGACTCGACACTGGCGCAAACATGGGACACCACCTCCTCCACCAGCGCCGGATCCTCAGCCTCCGCCATCACGCGAATCAACGGCTCCGTCCCGCTCGCCCGCAACACCAGCCGCCCCCGTCCCGCGAGCCGGGACTCCGCCCAGGCCCGCGCCTCCCGCAACGGCGCACTCTCCAGCGGAGACGCACCCCGATACCGCACATTCCGCAACCGCTGCGGGAACGGCTCGAATACCCGGCAGATCTCACTCGCCGGTCGCTGCATCTCGACGGAAACCGCCAGAACCTGAAGCGCCGCCAGCAACCCGTCCCCTGTCGTCGCATAATCGGACAGCACCATATGTCCGGACTGCTCCCCCCCCACATTCGCCCCAAGCTCGCGCATCCGCTCCACGACGTATCGGTCCCCCACCGCCGTCCGCTGCAAATCCAGCCCGATATCGGACAGGCACCGCTCCAGCCCCATGTTGGACATCACCGTCGCCACGACATGCTTCGTCCGCAAACGCCCCTGCCGATGCCAGAACCGCGCAATCAGCCCCAGAATCTGGTCCCCATCGACAATCCGTCCCCGTTCGTCGCTGATAATGACCCGGTCCGCATCACCATCCAGCGCAATCCCGAAATCCGCTCCGTGTTCCAGAACCGCCGCACACAGCGTCTCAGGATGCGTGGACCCCACACCCCGATTGATGTTCGTCCCATCCGGCTCACATCCGATCCGCACGACATCCGCCCCCAACTCCCACAACGCCGTCGGCGCCACCCGATAGGCAGACCCATTCGCGCAGTCGATCACGATCTTCAGCCCGTCAAGCCGCAACCCACGCGGAAAAGACGCCTTCGCATTCTCGATATACCGCCCCGCCGCATCATTCAGCCGGGACGCCCGCCCGATCTCTGCCGGTGCCGCCAGCCTGCCGGTCAGATCCTGCCCCATCAGATCCTCAATCTCGGCCTCAGTAGCATCCGACAGCTTGAACCCATCCGGCCCGAACAGCTTGATTCCATTATCCTCGAACGGATTGTGGGACGCCGAAATCATCACCCCCAGATCCGCCCGCAGGGATCGGGTCAGCAGCGCGATCGCCGGCGTCGGCAATGGCCCCACCAGCGTCACATCCATCCCGGCCGATAAAAATCCCGCCACCAGCGCGGACTCGATCATATACCCCGAAAGCCGCGTATCCTTACCCACGACAACGCGATGCCGGTGCGCCCCACGCGTAAACCGCAATCCGCTGGCCTGCCCCAGCCGCTGCGCCACATCGACCGTCATCGGGGCCGAATTCGCCGTCCCCCGAATACCATCCGTCCCGAACAGCGCGCGCTTGCTGGCCATCAATCGTTCCTTCAAAACCTGTGCGCCACCGTTTAACGCGCACATCAAGGCGAACCAATGGCCGCACCTCCCATTCCAGCCACACAGGCATAAAAAAAGGAGGCCGAAGCCCCCTTTTCCTTCTCAGCCCGGTTGCGCCACCGGTCCCATTTCGCCCCCCCCTGAATCGGGGCGCGTCGCGGGAACTGAAGCCCGGCGATGGTCCGGCGCCGGATCATCAACGACGACCCGCTCGATCCGCTCGCCACCGATCACTTTCTTGATCTCGTCACCCGAAAGTGTCTCGAACTCAAGCAGGGCATTCGCCAGCCGATGCAGATCATCAATATGCGAGAGCAGCAAGGCATGAGCAGTCCGATACGCCGTGTCGATCAATACCTTGACCTCGGCATCGATCTCCCGCGCCGTCTGCTCCGAGACATTCTTGTTCTGCGTCACGGAATGGCCCAGGAACACTTCCTGCCCATTATCGCCATAAGCGATCATGCCCAGCTTCGCACTCATACCCCATTCGGTAATCATCCGGCGCGCCTGATCGGTCGCCATCTTGATATCGGCCGAAGCACCCGTGCAGACGTTATCCGCCCCGAAGATGATCTCCTCGGCCGCACGGCCACCCATGGCCAGCACCAGCTCCGCCAGACATTTCGCCTTGCTCTTGGAGTAACGATCCCCCTCCGGCAGGCTCATGACCAGACCAAGCGCACGGCCGCGCGGAATGATCGTCGCCTTGTGAACAGGGTCGCATCCCGGCGTCAGGATCGCACACAACGCATGGCCACCCTCATGATACGCCGTCATCCGCTTCTCATCGTCACTCATGACGAGAGACCGGCGCTCGGCGCCCATGAGAACCTTGTCCTTCGCGTTCTCGAACTCCAGCATCGCCACGGTGCGCTTGCCCAGCCGCGCCGCCAGCAACGCCGCCTCATTCACCAGATTGGCCAGATCCGCACCCGAGAAACCCGGCGTCCCACGCGCAATCACTTTCGGGTCAACGTCGGACGCCAGAGGCACCTTCTTCATGTGAACCCGCAGAATCCGCTCACGCCCCATCACATCCGGATTCGGCACCACAACCTGCCGATCGAACCGGCCGGGACGCAGCAGCGCCGGGTCCAGCACATCCGGACGGTTCGTAGCGGCAATCAGGATCACACCCTCATTGCTCTCGAACCCGTCCATCTCAACCAGCATCTGGTTCAATGTCTGCTCGCGCTCGTCATTACCGCCGCCCAGACCGGCCCCGCGATGGCGGCCTACCGCGTCGATCTCGTCGATGAAAATGATGCAAGGCGCGGATTTCTTGCCTTGCTCGAACATATCACGCACACGCGACGCGCCGACACCTACGAACATCTCCACGAAATCCGAACCGGAAATCGTAAAGAACGGCACATTCGCCTCACCCGCGATCGCCCGCGCCAGCAACGTCTTACCCGTGCCCGGCGGCCCGACCAGCAACGCGCCCTTCGGAATCTTGCCACCGAGCCGCGTAAACTTCTGCGGATCCTTCAGGAACTCGACAATCTCCTGAAGCTCGCTCTTGGCCTCATCAATACCGGCCACGTCTTCAAACGTCACCCGCCCCTGCTTTTCGGTCAGCAACCGCGCGCGAGACTTGCCAAACCCCATCGCACGCCCGCTGCCGGACTGCATCTGGCGGAAAATCAGGAACCCGGCTCCAAACATCATCAGGATCGGCAGATAGTTCAGGATCGCCCGCAACAACGGGCTGCCTTCCGTCTCCATCGGCTTGGCCACCACCTCGACGTTCTTGCCCGTCATCCGCGGAATCAGTGTCGGATCGAACGGCGTATACGTCTCGAACGACGTCCCATCCGTCAGCGTCCCGGAAATATTCTGGTTCTGCACAACCACCGAGCGCACGCGCCCATGATCGACATCACTTACGAAATCCGAATACGCCAGTTGCTGCGACGCGTGCGTGCTGCTCCCCGGCTGAAACACGCTGAACAGCAGAAGCAGCAGGACGATGATGATCACCCAGAGCGCCAGATTACGGCCGAAATTGTTCATCTTGGTTATCGTTCCATGCACCTGAATCGTGAACCAGGCAGTCTCACCGAGAAGACCCATATCCACGCCGACCCAAACTAGGCCGAACTTTCTTAATCAAACTCTAACATAAGCCAAAGATCGACCTTTCCCACCCCTCATCCCCCGCAATCGCATGAGAATCGCTCAGTTTCCCCAACGGGACGCCGAACTCCCCGCATGACGCAGGAACAAGGCAAGACAGTCATACTCATCCCCGAACGCCGCCAGCAACACACCGTTCCGCCAAACCCCCGGTAATCCCTTCCGCACCACCGCCGGAAACCCCTCTGCCCCAGCCCCAGCCAGCGGCGCAATTACCGCCCCCCGCAAATCCAGCCCCCCGGACGCCCGCACCACGAACCGCCCATCCCACACCGTCCCCACCTCCGCCGCCACAGCTCCCTGAACCGCAGCTGACTCCCGCGCCAGAATCCACCCCGCACCAAACCGGCCAGCCCGGACCAGACACGCCCCCCCGATCGTCATCGCATGCGGCGCACGGCAGAACGCCTCGAGCCGCGCCTCCGCCACCCGATAACTCGCCCCCGTCACACACTGAATCAAACCCGCCAGAACCCCGGCCCCAACCCCAGCCTCCGGCAACAGAAACCACCCCCCCGGCTGCCCGCTCACCCCCGCCGCCAATACCCGCGCCTCCTCCCGGTCAGACCGCACCCGCGCCACGCCCGCCCCCCGCACCCGCGTCAGCACGGCCTCATCCTCACCCCGCGCATCCTGCCGGAACCGCACCCGCTCGAACCGCCGATTCTCGTTCGAAGGATCGTCCACCCATTCCACCCCCTCCGCCCGCAACCGCGCCCGCAACCGCTCCGGCGCCACCCCCAGCAAAGGCCGCACGATCCGCAACCCCGCATCCTCCCGCACCGACGCCATACACGCCAAACCACGCGCTCCCGTCCCCGCACGCTCCCGAATCAGACCCGTCTCAACCTGATCCCGCTCATGATGCCCCACCAGCAGATCCACACACCCCGCCGCAACCGCCGCCCGCTCCAGCACCTCATACCGAGCCTGCCGCGCCCGCTCCTGAAGCCGGCTCCCAACCGGTAACCCCCGCAGGGACAGAAGCCGCGCCTCCACCCCCATCGCCTCCAGCCGCGCGCAGGTCAGCTCCGCCTCACCCCGCGCCCCGGCCCGCAACCCATGATCCACCACAAACCCGATCACCGCCCGACGCCACCGCCGCGTCAACAGCGCCAGACACACACTGTCCGCGCCCCCGGAAACCGCCACCCCCACGGGCAAACCGGGCTGCTCCGGAACGAACGGCCCCAGCCCGGCCATGATCGCCGCAAACTCATCATCCCCAAGCGGCTTGATCAGTGGCAGGCCGCCCGACTTTTGAACGATGTCTCAGCCGCCTTCACACGCGCCTGCGGAGACGGAAACTCCGCATGCAGCTTCGCCAGGGCCTGACACGCGGAAGACTTGTCTCCCAACGCCAGCATAGACGCCGCAACCCCCAGCAGCGCATCCTGCGCCCGTGCCGAATGCGGCGCCTTCCCATACGCATCATAATACGCCACCGCGGACTGCCGATACTGCTTCTGCCCCGCCAGGGACTGCGCCAGCAGATACTGGGCCTCCATCTTCGTAGAAACCCCTTTCGCACCCGCCATAGCCGCCCGTGCATCCTGCTCCGCCGTCGCATAATTCCGCGCCATCAAAGCCGCACGCCCTGTCGCCAACTGGGACGCCGGATCGGCCGCCGCAGCCTTCGGAGCAGGCGCCGCAGCCGCCGGTGCCGCAGCCGGAGCAGCCGCCGCCCCCGAATCGCCATGCCCCCCACCATTCTGCATCGCGAAATTCATGTCCGAGATCTGCTTGGACAGGCTCGCATTTTGCTGCTGAACCTGATTGGTCAATTGGTCCAGTTCCCCCCGCATCTCCCGATTCTGGGACTCCAGCGCCGTGACGCGCTCCAGCAACTGCGCCGTCAGATCATTGCCACCGCCAGACGAAACCGGCGCCGCACTCGGTGCCGGCAACCCGCCAGCCGAACCCTGGGCCTGCGAACCCTGGGCCTGATTGAGCTGCTGCCGCAAATCCGCAATCTGGTTCTGCAACTCGATCGCTTCCCGGCTGGACATCTGCGCATGGGCAACCCCACCCAAGCCCATCGACAGAAACGCCGCCATCCCGAAAAGACGCACCCGCCACGTCACCACCCTCACAGGCACCGCCAGAGACTCCAACCGCATGTCATTCCTCACGACCATCACAGACTCAATTCGCCAGACCGCATAAAACAAAACCGGCCAGGGGATAAACACCCCCCGGCCGGTTCCGATCCATTACCAATGCAAGGAGCAGCCCTCAGAAAGAACCGCTCACACTCCCTTACTTGACGGAGGTGATCGCATTGCGGTTCTGGGACCAGGACTGCTCATCGTCACCCTCGGAGGTCGGGCGATCCTTGCCGTAGGAAATCGTGCTGATGCGCGAAGCCGCAACACCCTTGGCCACCAGATAGTCGCGCGCCGCATTGGCACGGCGCTGGCCCAGCGCAATGTTGTATTCCTCGGTACCACGATCATCACAGTTACCGGCAATCTGCACGTTCACCTGCGGATAACGGGCCAGCCACGCCGCCTGCTTGTCCAGAGTCGCCTGCGCATCGGCCGAAAGCGAGTTCTGCGCCAGCTCGTAGAAAATACGATCGCCGACATTCGCGACCAGATCGGCCTCGCTACCGGGTGCCGCACCGGTCTCCTGGGCGGATGCGCCCGCGCCGGTCGTGTTGCCGGTATTCGTCTTGTCGCTCGAGCAAGCTGCAAGAACCAGGGCCAAACCAAGCGCGCCGAAAAGCTTGAGTTTCATTGTGTCTCGATCCTGAGATCAGTCCCCGCAAGGACTTTGAAGAGAAGTGATTGTTCGTAAATGCTGGTCAGGCGCTCGCTCTGCTTTCGGTCGCTGGCAAACAACCCTTGGGCACGACGATCGTCAAAGACCACACGCCGCCCATACCCACACCAGACTTTCCCGGTCAAGCGACAGTACCGTGAAACACCCCTGGCCACAGCGAGTTTCATTGCAATTCCAAAAATAGTGGCGAAACTGCAACTCCCTGTGGCCTGGAAGTCGACCCTTACCCGTTCAGCGGAGACCACGCCGGGTCCGAAGCCCCCGTCGATGTCCGGATCGGGCGCTCATTGAACCCGGTAATGTCGATCGTCCCGATGCCAGACGCAAACCCGGCCCCACCCGCGCCGGACGCACTCTGCCGGCAGAACGCGATCACCCGCCCGTTCGGGCAGAAAGTCGGGCTTTCCACCGTGAAACCCTGCGTCAGAATACGCTCCCCCGTCCCGTCCGGGTTCATCACTCCAAGCGAGAACCCGCCACTCCCGATCCGCGTGAACGCGATCAGATCCCCGCGCGGAGACCACACCGGCGAACCATACTGCCCGCTACCATACGAAATCCGTCGGGCAGACCCACCGGACGCGCTCATGATGTAAAGCTGCGGGCTGCCTCCACGGTCCGAATTGAACACGATCTGGCTGCCATCCGGGCTAAAACACGGAGACGTGTCGATCGCCCCCGAACTCGTCAACTGCCGCTTGGAACCAGACCCCAGATCCACCACGAAAATATCGGACCCACCACCCCGCGTGGCCGACAGGATCACCTGCCCCCCACCCGGCGCAAATCTCGGTGCGAACGAAATTCCGCTGAACTCACCCAGCATCTGCTGCCGCCCGGAGCCCAGATCGAACAGATACACACGAGGCCGGTCATTCGCATAGGACATGAACGCGATCTGGTCCCGGCTCGGATTGAAGCGCGGCGTCAGCGTCAGCCAGCTTCCGCTCGTCAGCATCCGCTCGTTCGCACCGTCCTGATCCATCACCGCCAGACGCGTCGTCTGATGGCGGCGCGGCCCGCTCCGCGCGATATAGGCGATGCGCGTATCGAAATACCCCTTCTCGCCCAGCATCCGCTCATAGATCACATCCGCGATGATATGCGCGATCCGCCGCCAGTTGCTGCCGGACGCCGTGTAGGCCGTCCCCTGCAACTGCTGCCCCGTCAGCACATCCCACAGCCGCATCTCCACACGCGCACTGCCGGACCCGCTCGCAATCCCCGTCACCACGGCCCGCGCACCCTGCGCCTTCAACGCCGCGAAATCAGGCGTCCCCTGCGCCGGCTGCTGCGTCCCCACCGGCTTGAACAGGCCCGATCCCTCCAGATCGTTCGAAATCACTCCCGAAATCTGCTCGCCCAGCCCCGCGCCGAACGTCGAAATCGCAATCGGAATCGGCGTCGTCCGCGCCTGATCGACCGTAATCTCGGCCTCTCCCTGCTGCGGTACCCCCTGCTGCGGTGCCCCTTGAGCGAACGCCGCCAGCGGAGACGCCATCAGCCCCCCCGCAACAGCCCCGCCAAGGACGGCACGCCGGGAGAACCCGTCACGCAGAAGCTGCGCATCGGCATCGGAAAGAAACGGAACCTCGTGAGAACGCATCGAAAAAGGCCTCATGACGAAAAACTCTCAGCACCCGGCCACATCACGGCCGGAACACGAACTTGATCTCCCGCGTCTGCCCCAGCAGCTTCGCGGGAATGGGCAGCTTGGAACAGGTCGGGCTCAGCACCGCATCCCGCGCCCGCTCCGCCAACGCACGATAGGACGAGTCGGACGCCATCTTCGATGCCGTTTCCGGAGCGAACTTCACGATCCGCGCCTCACCCGTCGCATCCACCGTCACCACCAGATGCGCCACGAAGCTCGCATAATCCCGCGCCGCCGTATCCTCCGAATAACACCGCCGCACCGAAGCCCCGATCGCCTTCTGGTCCACAACGCTCAGAGACCGCGTGATATCCCCGTTCGGAACCCCGCCCCCCTCCGGCGCGCCACCCTGATCCGGATTGGCCCGCGCATTCGGCGCATGGGTCTGTTTCTGGTCCGCCCGGAAACTGTCCAGCGTGGACAAAAGGGAATGGCTGTCCGGCGCAGCCTTCTTCGGCTTGTTCGGCTGCGTCAGATGCGAAAACTGCGGCGTCTCCGGCAACTGGTCCGCCTTGGTCGTCTCCGGCTGCGGCGGAGCGACCATATGGGACGGTGTCGGCGGCGTCGGCTTGGGCGGCGCGGCCTTTAACGGCTCGGCCGACTCATCCACGATCTTCGGCGGCAGCTTCACCGGCGGCAAAGGCTGCGGCTTGCTCGGCGCGGGGGCCGGTACCGGCTGCGGCGGGGGTGGCGGAGGCGGCGGTTCCGTCGTCGGCGCCTTCAACGGAGGCGTCGGCGAAGGCGGCGCCTCATGCCGCACCGGCGCGGGCGCAGGGGCCGGCTTCGGCGCAGGCTTGTCCGCCTTGTGAGGCATGGAAGGCGGGCCGGACTGCGTGAATTCCATCTCCACCGCCGGAGGCTCCGGCGGTTCAGGCGGCTTGGTCTCCGGCCAGCGCGCCGCCAGCCAGAGAACCAGCGCCCCATGCGCTACCCAGGACGCGACCAGTGCGCGTCGAAACCGTACCCGTTCGGAACGGCGCGGCCGGACCATGATGAATTGTCCTACTGCGATCCGGCCGGCTGCTGAGCCAGCAACGCGACATGGGTGAAACCGCCGGAAGTAATACGCCCCATCACCTCCATCACACGGCCATAATCAATGTGGGAATCGCCCCGCACGAAAATCCGGTGCGCCGGATCATTCTGCGACTGCGCCTTCAACTGGTCCACCAGTTGGTCCGGCGAAACCGGATCATCCCCGATATACGTGCTGCCATCGCTCTTGATCGACACCGTGATCGGCTTCGTATCCGCATTCAGCGGGCTCGCATCCGTCTTTGGCAAATCGACATTCACGCCGCTCGTCATCATCGGCGCCGTCACCATGAACACGATCAGCAACACCAGCATCACATCCACCAACGGCGTGACGTTGATCTCCGCCGCCGGCCTGCGTCTGCGGTTCCGCGTGCGCCCGCCACCGCCACCCATCGCCATGACGCTTAGCTCCGTTCCTCGGATTGGCGGGACAGTATGGCCGCGAACTCCGTCCCGAACGCTTCCATCCGGTCCGAGAAATGGCCAAGGCTGTTACTGAACACGTTATAGGCGATATACGCCGGAATCGCCGTCACAAGCCCGATCGCCGTGGCGAACAGGGCCTCGGAGATACCGGGCGCCACCACCGAAAGATTGGTGTTGTGCATCGCCGCAATGGACCCGAACGCATGCATGATGCCCCACACCGTCCCAAACAGCCCGATGAACGGCGCCACCGGCCCGATCGTCGCCAGAAAGATCAGTCCCCGCTCCAGCCGCTCCATCTCCCGCGTGATGGTAATGGAAATCGCCCGGTCCACACGGTCCCGCACCCCGCCCCGCGCCAGATCGGTCCCGGAAATCCGCGCCGAACGACGCCATTCCCCCATCGCCGCCCCGAACACGGACGCCACCGGATGCACCGGCTTGGCCCCCTCGGACTCATACAGGTCATCCAGAGACCCGCCAGACCAGAACCGGTCCTCGAACTCGCTCGCCTCACGATTCACCCGCCGCACCGTGATGATCTTCGTCACGATGATCGCCCAGACATAAACACTGCACACCAGCAGCCCGAGCATCACCAGCTTGACGACGATGGACGCATGAAGGAACAGGTCCCAGGGAGACATGCTACTGACTGCCGCGGCCCCCAGAGTCGCTGCATCAACCGAACGATCCAAACCTGCCTCCTGATCGGCCCTTCCGACCGTAACCCATGATCCCGTCCGCGAATGCGAATCGAGCGCCTTTCCATCGCATTTCACGGCACGCCTTGGAAGGTGCCTCGCACGTCATTTTTGTGACCGGTGCGTCATCATCACGTCATGCCATCGCGGCGGAATTCGGGCAGGACGCCCATTTTCCACAACAATACACGCCAATTCCACCATCAGGCACGCCACCTCCCCCTCCCCACACCGCAGAACCTGCCGCAAACGGCACCGCGCCGCCCCCACCTCCTCCACCACCGTCTCCACCCCCACCACATCGTCCAGACGCACCACCGATCGATACGAAACCTCAAGCCGCCGCACCACGAACGCCAGCCCGCACTCCCCGATCAACGCCGAAACCGGCACCCCCCACGCCCGCAGCATCTCCGTCCGCGCCCGCTCCGCAAACGCCAGATGCCGCGCGTGATACATGATCCCGCCTGCATCCGTATCCTCGTAATAAACCCGGAACTCAGTCCTGTGCATCATGGGCCTGTGCATCATGGGCCTGTGCATCCGGGTCCGCCTCGCTCAGAAAATCGAACTGCGTCCCCAACTCCCGTGCCGAAGCCGGAGGCACCAACCCCAGATGCTTCCACCCCCGCTCCCCCAGCATCCGCCCACGGGATGTCCGCAACACCAGCCCCTCCTGAATCAGATACGGCTCGATCACATCCTCCAGCGTGTCCCGCGCCTCCGCCAGCGCCGCCGCCAGCGTCTCCACCCCCACCGGCCCGCCATGATGATGCTCGGCAATCCGCAGCAGATACCGCCGGTCCATCGCATCCAGCCCGATCTGGTCCACCTCCAGCCGGGAAAGCGCCGCGTCCGCCATCTCCCGCGTCACCTCTCCTTTCCCCGCCACCGCCGCGAAATCCCGCACCCGCCGCAACAGCCGTCCCGCAATACGCGGCGTCCCGCGCGACCGCCGCGCGATCTCCTCCGCCGCCGCCTCCGTCAACGCCATCCCCAGCTTCACCGCCCCGCGGGAGACGATCTGACGCAACTCCTCCGGCGTATAGAACACCAGCCGCAACGGAATCCCGAAGCGGTCCCGCAACGGCGTCGCCAGCAGCCCCGCCCGTGTCGTCGCCGCCACCAGCGTGAACGGCGCCAGATCGATCCGCACCGAACGCGCCGCCGGTCCCTCCCCGATGATCAGATCGAGCTGGAAATCCTCCATCGCCGGATACAGCACCTCCTCGATCGCCGGCTGCAACCGATGGATCTCGTCGATGAACAACACATCACGCGGCTGAAGGTTGGTCAGGATCGCCGCCAGATCACCCGCTCGCTGAATTACCGGCCCGGACGTCGCCCGAAACCCCACCCCCAGTTCCCGTGCCACGATCTGCGCCAGCGTGGTCTTCCCCAACCCCGGCGGACCATGCAGCAACACATGATCCAACGCCTCCCCGCGCGATTTCGCCGCCTTGATGAAAATCGACAGATTCTCGCGCGAAGCCCGCTGCCCCGTGAAATCCGAAAGCGTCTGCGGCCTCAACCCCGCCTCGGCCGCATCCTCCGGCGAACGCGCCGCGTCCAGCGGCCCCTTGTCCTCGTTCATCGCGCCAACTCCTTCAGGCACAGGCGCAGCACCATATCCAGCCCCGCCCCCTCATGCGCGGCCAGAACCTTGCTCAACACCGGCCACGCCTCCGCCCGCCGGAACCCCAGCCCCGCCAGAGCCAGCAACGCATCCCCCTCCACACCCCCACCAGCCTGAACCGCAACACCCCCCATCGGCAGACTCACCCCCCCACCCGGCATCTTCGCAATCTTGTTCTTCAGTTCGCTCACGATCCGCTCGGCCAGCCGCCCCCCAACCCCCGCCGCTCGCGTCAGCGATGTCTTGTCCCCACTCCCGATCGCCAGAACCAGCTCCCCCGGCCCCGAAACCGACAGAATCGCCAGCGCCACCTTCGCCCCAACCCCCTGAACCGTCGTCAGCAGCCGAAACCACTCCCGCTCATCCCCGGTCGCGAACCCGAACAACTGGATCGCATCCTCCCGCACCACCGTCTCGATCAGAACCCGCGCCCTCTCCGGCGGCGACGGCAGATTGGACAGCGTGCGCGTGGACGCCGAAACCACATACCCCACCCCGTTCACATCGATCAGGCACCGATCCAGCTCGATCTGCCCCACCAGCCCCGTCAACTGCCCTATCATGCCATCTGCCGCCCCTGCGCCACACGCTGCGCACTTGCCCGATGATGCGCATGGCAGATCGCCACCGCCAGCGCATCGGACGCATCCGCACGCTTCACCAGCGCCCCCGGCAACAACCGCCGCACCATCATCTCTACCTGATCCTTCGTCGCCGCCCCCGTCCCCACGACCGACCGCTTGACCGACATCGCCCCGTATTCCGCAACGCTCAGCCCCACCAGCGCCGGCGCCAGCAACGCCACACCACGCGCATAGCCCAGCTTCAGCGTGGAAGACCCGTTGCGGTTCACATACGTCTCCTCAACCGCCGCCTCCACAGGCCGATACTCCGCCATAAGCCGCATCAACCCGTCATGCAGCGTCTTCAGACGGTCCGGCACGGCATCCTTGCCATCCGTCGCCAGCACACCATCCCCGATATGCCGCAGCCGGTTCCCGTCAACCTCGATCACGCCCCACCCCATGAAGCGCAATCCAGGATCAATTCCGATCAGACGGATCAAGACACATCTTTCATGGCGGGATCATACCCCGCCAGCCATGAACAAAAGATTAAGCCGCCAGAGCCTGCGCAACCTCGTCCGAAAAATCGAAATTCGCATATACGTTCTGCACGTCATCGCTCTCGTCCAGAACGTCGATCAGCTTCAGAACCGCGCGCGCCTTCTCCTCGTCCAGCGCCACCGTCGTCGCGGGCCGCCAGTCCAGCTTCGCCGAAACCGGCTCCCCGAACCGCGCCTCCAGCGCATCGCGCACCGCGAAAAACTCCTCCATGGAACACGTCACCTCATGCCCGTCAGGCGTCGTCTCCACATTGTCCGCCCCCGCCTCGATCGCCGCCTCCAGCATCGCATCCTCGCTCGCCACCGCAAGCGGATACGCAATCACCCCCAGCCGCGAAAACATGAACGACACCGAATTGCTCTCCCCCATGGACCCGCCATGCTTGGAAAACGCCGCCCGAACGTCGGACGCCGTGCGGTTCCGGTTGTCCGTCAACGCTTCCACGATCAGCGCCACACCCGCAGGGCCATACCCCTCATAGCGAACCTCGGCATAATCCTCGCCACCAGCCGCGCCGGACGCCTTCTTGATCGCACGGTCCACAGTGTCCTTGGGCATGTTCACTTCACGCGCCATCGAAATCGCCGCCCGCAAACGCGGATTGGACGCCGGGTCCGGCATCCCGGACCGCACCGAAACCGTGATCTCGCGAATCACCTTGGCAAACTGCTTGGCCCGCTTGGCGTCCTGCGCGCCCTTGCGGTGCATGATGTTCTTGAATTGCGAATGACCCGCCATGACCTTCTCCTAAATCCTCAGGCCAGACGGCCATGACAATGCTTGAACTTCTTCCCCGAACCGCACGGGCACAGCGCATTGCGCGGCGTATCCGCCCAGGCCGTCATATCCCCCTCCGTGATCGCGCTCCCGCCAACCGGCGTCGTGGGCTGCCCCGAAAACTGCGGCTCCGCACTCGCCGCCGGATCGGGATGACTCTCGATCACCTGCCCGAACGGCATGTCCTCCGGCGCCGGCGCCACCTCGATCCGCGCCATCGTCATCGTCACGCGCTGGCGCATGTCATCCAGCATCGCCGTGAACATCTGGAAAGCCTCGTGCTTGTACTCGTTCAGCGGATCGCGCTGCCCATAAGCCCGCAGCCCGATCCCCTGCCGCAACTGGTCCAGAGCATGAAGATGCTCCTTCCACACCGCATCGAACGACGTCAGCAGAACCTGCTTCTCGATATACCGCATGAAGTCCGGCCCAAGCTGCGCCCCGCGCGCCGCCTGCGCCTGCACCGCCGCCTCCTCGATCCGCTCCGCCACACGCTCGGCATCCATGCCATCCTCGCGGGACCACGCCGCGATCGGCAGCTTCAGCGCCAGCAAACGCTCCACATCCGCCGCCAGCTCCTCCGTCTGCCACGCCTCGGCGAACGACTTCTCCGGAATGCGCAGCGTCACCATGTCCTCGATCACATGCTGGCGCATCTCCGCCACCACGCCCGAAACATCCTCGGACGACATATACTCCCGCCGCTGCGCATACACCTCCTTGCGCTGGTCGTTCATCACGTCGTCATACTTCAACGTGTTCTTGCGCATGTCGAAATTGCGCGCCTCAACCTTCTTCTGCGCCCGTTCCACAGCACTGTTGAGCCACGGATGCACGATCGCCTCGCCATCCTTCAGCCCAAGCTTCTGCATCATCCCGCCCATCCGCTCGGACCCGAAAATCCGCATCAGATCATCCTCGAGCGACAGATAGAACCGCGAATTGCCCGGATCGCCCTGTCGCCCCGAACGCCCCCGCAACTGGTTGTCGATCCGGCGGCTCTCATGCCGCTCCGTCCCGATCACATACAACCCGCCAGACGCCTGAACCTTGCCATGATTCTCGGCCACCTCGGCCCGCAGCGCCTGCTCCGCCGCCTCACGCGCCACCTGATCCTCGATGCCGTCCAGCTTCTGCTTCACCAGCATCTCGACATTCCCGCCCAGCTTGATGTCCGTCCCACGCCCCGCCATGTTCGTCGCGATCGTGATGGCCCCAGGCGATCCCGCCTGCGCCACGATCGTCGCCTCCATCTCATGGAACCGCGCATTCAGGACATTGTGCTGGATCTTCCGCTTCTTCAGCAGCGAAGACAGATACTCGCTCTTCTCGATCGAGGTCGTCCCCACCAGAACGGGCTGCCCGCGCGCCGCCGCCTCCTCCACCAGAACCGCCACCGCATCGTATTTCTCGGCCGCCGTCCGGTAAACCTCGTCGTGGTCGTCCTTGCGCTGCACCGGAACATTGGTCGGAATCTCCACCACGTCCAGCTTGTAGATCTCGGCAAACTCGTCCGCTTCCGTCATCGCCGTGCCCGTCATGCCCGAAAGGCGCGGATACAGCCGGAAATAGTTCTGGAACGTGATCGAGGCCAGCGTCTGGTTCTCCTGCTGGATCTCCACATGCTCCTTCGCCTCGAGCGCCTGATGCAGCCCGTCCGAATACCGGCGCCCATCCATCATGCGCCCGGTGAACTCGTCGATGATCACCACCTTCCCACCCCGCACGATGTAATCCACATCCCGCGCGAACAGCGTATGCGCCCGCAGGGACTGCTGGACGTGATGCACCACCGCCACGTTGTGAATGTCGTACAACCCCCCTTCGCGCAGAACCCCCGCCTCGGACAGCATCGCCTCGACCCGCTCCGCCCCGCTCTCCGTCAGGATCACGGTCCGCAGCTTCTCGTCCTTGTCATAGGTGTCCGCCTCCCGCACCAGCCGCACCACCACCTCATCGACGGAGCGATACAGGTCCGAACTGTCATCCGCCGGCCCGGAAATGATCAGCGGCGTCCGCGCCTCGTCGATCAGGATCGAATCGACCTCATCCACGATCGCATGGTGGAACGGCCGCTGCACCATCTCCTGCAACGAATACTTCATGTTGTCGCGCAGATAGTCGAACCCGAACTCGTTGTTCGTCCCATAGGTGATGTCGGCGTTATAGGCCGCCCGGCGCTCGTCATCCGTCAGATTCGGAACGATCACCCCCGTCGTCAGGCCCAGAAACCCATACAGCCGGCTCATTTCCTCGGCATCACGGCGCGCCAGATAGTCGTTCACCGTCACCACATGAACGCCCTTGCCCGAAAGCGCGCTCAGATACACCGCCAGGGTCGCCACCAGCGTCTTGCCCTCGCCGGTCCGCATCTCCGCGATCCGCCCGGCCTGCAACACCATGCCGCCTATAAGCTGCACGTCGAAATGCCGCATCCCCAGAACGCGCTTCCCCGCCTCGCGGCACACCGCGAACGCCTCCGGCATCAGTGCATCCAGCGCTTCCCCACGCGCGATCCGCGCCTGGAATTCCGCCGTCTTTCCAGCCAGTTGCACATCATCCAGCGCCTGCATCGCAGGCTCCAGCGCATTGATCTCCGGCACACGTTTCTGGAACGCCTTCAACGAACGGTCATTGGCGGTTCCGAACAGGGCGCGGGCGAGGCTTGCGAACATGAAGAACCTTTCGACGATCGCGCGGTCGGCTCGCCGGACCGGCCCCTCACGGAACCGGATGACGGCCATCGTCTGCTGCAGGGTGAAATTTGGCGCGTGGTTGAAATAAGGCCGCGCCCCGCCCCGGTCAACCGAACGTCACGCCATCAATGCCGCAATCCCCCCCAAAACAACTCCTTACGCTCCCGAATCACCCCCCCATCACCAACTTCCGTCCCGCCCCGCCCTTGCAGCCCGGCCCGGCCTTCGCCATGATGCGGACTTTCCCTGTCAACCCGAGGTTTTCTGATCCATGCGGCTTACCCGCCCGGCGCTCCTCTGCGCCGCCATCCTCGGCGCCACGGCGCTGTCCTCCCCGGTCCTCCACGCCGCCCCGGCCACGGCTCCGGCAGCCGCCCCTGCCCCGGCGCCCACGGCAGCCCCGAACCCCAACATGCTGATCGCCTCGGTCAACGGCCAGGACATCCACCTGGGAGACCTGCAACGCGCGGCCGCCAACCTGCCGCCGCAGCTCCAGCAGCAGGCCCAGCCGCAGCAGATCTTCGGCATCCTGCTCAACCAGCTTATCCAGCAGAAGGCCGTCCAGATCGCCGCCTACAAGGAAGGCGTGGACAAGAAGCCGGACGTGAAGGAACGCATGGACGCCGCCGCGAACAACGCGCTCCAGAACGCCTACCTGGCCGAGAAAGTGACCCCGCAGGTCACGGACGCCGCGATGCAGTCCTACTATCAGGCCAACTACGCCAAGGCGAAGCCTGAAGAGGAAGTCCACGCCCGCCACATCCTGGTGCCCACGGAAGACCAGGCGAAGGACGTCATCAAGCAGCTCGATCACGGCGCGGATTTCGCCAAGCTCGCCGCCAAGCTCTCGACCGACAAGGGCTCCGCGGGCGCCAATGGCGGCGATCTCGGCTGGTTCAAGAAGGGCGACATGCTCCCCGCCTTCTCGGACGCCGCGTTCAAGATGAAAGCCAACCAGATCACACAGACGCCGATCAAGACGCAGTACGGCTGGCACGTGATCCAGGTCCTCGGCACGCGCGAAGCCCCTGTCCCCAGCTTCGACTCGGTGAAAGGCGAAATCCGCCAGAAGCTGATCCAGCAGGACGTCCGCACCGTCGTCGAACAGGCGATGTCCGGCGTGAAAGTCGTCCAGTACGACGCGCAGGGCAAACCCGTCACCGCCCCAACCACGCCTGCTCCGGCCCCGGCCAAGCACTGATCACCACGACCCGGCGCGATCACACATCCGTGTGGTCCGCCGGGCGCGAACAGGCGGCGGGGCCGTCATCGGGCATTTTCCGCCCGATAATCGCCCGCCCCCTCTGGCGCAATTCCACAGGCGCTGAAACAATACCCTCCAGACTTAATCCGGCCCCGTTGCCCCTCCCGGTCACGGTCCGGTATGCACGCGCTGCCCCTTGTCGCCCGCCCCCATCCGGCGCACGACACGGTATCCGGCACGCCGCTTCGTTTGGAGGTTTATCATGGCGACTCCCACGCTCTCCCCGCTCGCATCCCCCCTGCCGACGCTCGGCGTCGTCAATGGCGTGACGCTGGGCAGCATCCAGGCCGGCATCCGGTATAAAAACCGAACCGACCTGATGATGATGGAATTCGCCCCCGGAACCACCGTCGCCGGCGTCTTCACCCGCAGCAAATGCCCCGCCGCCTCGATCGACTGGTGCAAGGCCGCCCTCCCGCAAGGCGTCGCCCGCGCCCTCGTCGTCAACTCCGGCAACGCCAACGCCTTCACCGGCCGCGCCGGCGTGGATATCACCCAGAACATCGCCGCCGCCGCCGCCCGCATGGTGCAATGTTCGGCGTCGGACGTGTTCATCGCCGCCACCGGCGTCATCGGCGAAGTCCTGCCGCTGGACCGCGTCACCGAAGCCCTCCCCCCCCTCTACGAAACCCTCGCCCCCGCCTCCTGGGAAGACGCCGCCCGCGCCATCATGACGACCGACACCTTCCCCAAGGCCGTCGTCAAGGAAACCACCATCGGCGATACCCCCGTCCGCATCCAGGGCATCGCCAAGGGCAGCGGCATGATCGCGCCGGACATGGCCACCATGCTCTCCTTCATCGCGACCGACGCCGCCCTCCCGCAATCCGTCCTGCAAACCCTGCTCAGCGACGGCGTGGACCGCAGCTTCAACCGCATCACCGTCGATTCCGATACCTCGACGTCGGACATGGTCCTGCTCTTCGCCACCGGCAAAGCCGAAAACCCGACCGTGAAAGACCTGCACGACCCGGCCCTCGTACCCTTCGCCACCGCCCTGCGCGAAATGCTGCACGAACTCGCCCGCATGGTCGTGTGCGACGGCGAAGGCGCCTCCAAACTCATCCACATCCGCGTCTCCGGCGCCGTCTCCAACGAATCCGCACACCGCGTCGCCCTCTCCGTCGCCAACTCCCCGCTGGTCAAAACCGCCGTTGCCGGGGAAGACGCCAACTGGGGCCGCATCGTCATGGCCGTCGGCAAAAGTGGCGAGCCCGCCAACCGGGACACCCTCTCCGTCGAAATCGGCAACACCTGGATCGCCCGGCACGGCATGGTCGTCATCGGCTATGACGAAGCCCCTGTCGTCGCCCACATGAAAGGCAAGGAAATCGAACTCCACGTCGATCTCGGCCTCGGCAACGGCCTCTCAGAAGTCTGGAGTTGCGACCTGACGCACGGTTATATCGACATCAACGGCTCATACCGCAGCTAAAGAAGGAACACACCCTGCATGGAGACACCCATCCCGGCCATCCCCCTCCCCCGGGAAGAACCGCGCGTTCTGGTCTATGCAGGGTTCTGGTGGCGCGTCCTCGCCTGGGCGATCGACGTCGTCGCCATCTCTCTCGTCTCAGGCCTCCTGGGCCGGTTCCTCCCCTCCGCGCATCTCGTCACCCTCAAGGCCCACGGCTTCCAGATGGACAACGCCGATACCGCCCGCGTGTCGGACATCGCCTCCATCGCAGCCACGCCATCCCCCACCCTCTGGCAGTTCCACTGGTCCCCCCTCGCCGCCATCATCGACCTCGCCTGCTTCCTGCTCCCCTTCGCCATCTCCGCCGCCTTCCTCTGCTCCCGCCTTCAGGCCACGCCCGGCAAACTCGCCTGCCGCCTCCGCGTAACCACCCTGCACGGCCAACGCCCCACCTTCGGCCGAGCCCTCGGCCGGGAACTCGCCAAACTCCTCTCCGCCATCTTCTGCATCGGCTTCCTCATGGTCGCCTGGACCCGCCGCAAGCAGGGCCTGCACGACATCATCGCCGGAACCCTCGTCCTGCGCTCCACCACCGCCAACCCCCTCGCCTTCGTCCCCCCAACTTCTTCATAAATGCCGCGTTCACGCTTTCGTGGCTTTTTCGTCCCCTCCCTTGATGACAACGGACACCAACCATACAAAGCTCACAGAACACCACGCACGGGAAACCACACCCCGCGCGCAATAAGCAGAACAAAGAAGAGAGAACCGCCATGTCAGCAGAATATCGCGTTGTCATCATCGGGGGCGGCGTCGGCGGCATGGAACTCGCGGTCGGCCTCGGCAAACAGCGCAACGGCTCTCTCCCCATCACCACCACCCTGATCGATCGCAGCGCCCTCCACTACTGGAAGCCCATGCTGCACGAGTTCGCCGCCGGAACCGTCACGGAACGGAAAGACTGCATCGATTTCGCCAGGGAATCCGCGCGCCACAACTTCAACTTCGTCGAAGGCACCTTCTCCGGCGTCGATCGCACCGCCAAGACCGTCACCATCACCGCACAGAACGGCAGCACGCAAACCCTCAACTACGACGCCCTCGTCGTCGCCATCGGCTCCCGCGCCAACGATTTCGGCATCGCCGGCGTGCTGGACAACTGCGCCTTCATCGACAGCCTGACCGACGCCAACGAATTCGATAACCGCTTCCGGGACCAGTTCGCCGTCGCCCACGCCGAAGGCCGCGAAATGCGCCTGGGCATCGTCGGCGGCGGCGCCACTGGCGTCCAGCTCGCCGCCGAACTCTGCCAGGCGATCGACGACGCCCCCGGCCTCGGCAAGGAAGCCCGTCAGAAAACCCTGCGCGCCACCCTGATCGAAACCGGCCCCCGCATCCTCCCCGCCTTCCCCCTCCGCGTCTCGGAGGAAGCCCGCGCCGAACTCGAAAAACTCGGCATCACCGTTTTGACCGAAGCCATGGTCGTCGGCGTCGATGAAACCGGATTCGCCCTCAAGGACGGCTCCCGCGTCGATGCCCCCATCAAGGTCTGGGCCGCGGGCGTCCGCGCCACCGATGCCACCGAACTCTTCACCGGCCTGGAACGCGGCCGCGGCGGCCAGCTCACGGTGGATCGCTCCCTCCGCACCCTCGAAGACGAATCCGTCTTCGCCATCGGGGACTGCTCCCGCATCAGCGAAGCCCCCCTGCCCGCCACCGCGCAGGTCGCACGGCAGGAAGGCCTCTACCTCGCCAAAATCATCCCGGAACTCGCCGCCGGTAAAACCATCTCGCAGTTCCAATTCAAGGATCGCGGCTCCGTCGTCTCACTGGGCGACTATAACGGCTGGGGCATGCTTCCCGGCGCCAACAACACTCCCAAGGCGTTCGGCGGCGGCCCCCTGCGCGGCCTCGGCGCCCGCATCATCCACGATACGCTCTACCGCCAGCATCAGGCCAATGTCGGCGGCCTCGGCCACGGCCTCTCCGGCTGGTGGAACGCCATCATGAGCCAGATCTTCGGCAAAAGAAGCCCCCGCGCCTGAAACCAGCACCCACACAAACGGGATGAAGGGGGCAAATCCCCTTCCGGGGGGCAGGGCAGCGCCCCGCAAACACCCCCACGAAAAAGCGCCCCCCTCATGCCAAAAACTCCACCCACCCCCGCCGAAACAACCCTGCGAGACCAAGGCTTCGCCCTGTTGGAAGCCTCCGAAATGCGCCCCCAACTGGAAGCGCACGGCCTGAAAGACTGGCCAAGCTTCGCTGCAAGCTGGGACCGCCTTGGGCTGGACCGCTACATGGCCGACGGAGGCCGCTACCGTCGCAGACGCCACGCCGTCTTCGCCATCACCCAGAACACGATCGAACGCAAACGCCACCAGCCTCACTATCAAAGCCGGGACTACAATACCCTCAATGGCGGCGTGGAACGCTGGTTCCGCCCGGTGGAAGACAGCATCGGCCGCCACCCCGCCCTCCACGCCGCCATGCGCTGCATCGCCGATATCGCCTTCGATCTCACCCCGCCCGAATCCCGCCCAGAAACCTGGCACTGCGAAATCCACCAGTTCCGCATCGAAGCCCTCCCGGACGAATCCGCACACCCTACCCCGGAAGGCATGCACCGGGACGGCGTGGACTGGGTGCTGGTCCTGATGATCGACCGCGAAAACGTCGAACAGGGCCTCACCACCATCCATAACGACCAGCGCGAACAGATCGGCTCCTTCACCCTCGCACACCCGATGGACGCCGCCATCGTGGACGATCACCGCGTCTATCATGGCGTCACCGCCGTCACCCCGGTCGATCCCGCGAAACCCGCCCATCGGGACGTCCTGGTCATCACCCTGCGCCATCAATAACAGCGCCAGGAACGCAATCCCCAAATCCGTGTTACAACGGCGCATCAAAGCCTCCGGAGTTCCTCAATGCGCCTGCCGCAGACCTGTCTTCCAGCCCTCCTCCTCGCCCTCTGCATCCCACAGGCCAACGCCCGCACCCATCACCATCGCGCGCCAGCTGACTCCGGCAAACCCGTCATCCTCACACAGGAACCCGGCACCGATCTGGACAAACAGGCCCGCAAACTCAACCAGTCGGACCTCTCCGCCTCCGCCGCGAAAGGCGATACCCCCATCGTCCTCGTCGGATCAGCCCCCCTGTCCGCCAACCGGGAAGACGTCGCCCTCTTCGTCCAGCTTCAGTCCGCCCGCCTCTGCGGCTCCGCAGGCTGCTCCACCTCGATCTATCTCGGCCACCACAACGAATGGACCAAGATCCTCGATTCGGTCAGCGGCACCATCAATGTCCTGAAATCCCAACACAACGGCCTGCACGACCTGCTCGTCGGCAAACAGGACAAATGGACCTGGGACGGCCACACCTATCAGGACACGATGGCAGCCCCCGCCATCCCCAATCTCCGCCAATCCGTCGAACAACATCAGAAAGACACCGGCCAGCACTAAAGACCGGTAGAACCAAACAGACAGATTGTCAGGAAAAGGCGCTCTGGAGCGGGTGAAGGGAATCGAACCCTCGTATGCAGCTTGGGAAGCTGCCGTTCTACCATTGAACTACACCCGCATCGGCGTTGCGGCGCACACTAGCCAAACGTCTCCCCGAACGCAATCCACCCGGTTGACGAAAAGCAAAGAAACGTCTCTCTTGGCATCCGTCGGCCCGAAGCCGACCCTCGTGATTTGAGCGGCCGGCTTGCGGCGAGGCTAAACAACAGCGCTAAAGAGGCCCAGGACACGCCACAGGCGCTTTCCCGGACTTCCACGGCCACGATCCTCCCAGGCCCCATACCGGCCCGGGCCACATCCTGGAACCCGATGAACATGACCGACGAAACCCCCACAAAAAACAACCCCGACGCAACCCGGAACTGGGGCCACAATACCCGCCTGCTCCACGGCGCCCTCAGCCGCACCCCCTTCGGCGAAACCAGCGAAGCCCTGTTCCTCACCTCCGGCTTCGTCTACGAAAGCGCCGAACAGGCCGCCGCGACCTTTACCGGCGATGTCGAACACTACCAGTACAGCCGCTTCGGAAACCCCACCGTCGATGCCCTCCAAGACCGCCTCGCCCTGCTCGAAGGCGCGGAAGCCTGCATCGCAACCTCCACCGGCATGGGCGCCGTCTCCTCCGCCCTCCTCGCACAGGTCAAAACCGGCGAACGCATCGTCGCCTCCCGCGCCCTGTTCGGCTCCTGCTACTGGATTGTGGACCAGCTCCTCCCACGCTACGGCATCGAAGCCATCTTCGTGGACGGACACGACCTCGCCGCATGGGAACAGGCCCTCAGCCAGCCCACCAGCGCCGTCCTGCTCGAAAGCCCCTCCAACCCCATGCTGGACGTGCTGGACATCGAAAGCATCGCAGCCCTCGCCCACAAGGCCGGCGCCGTCGTGATGGTCGATAACGCCTTCGCCTCCCCCATCGGCCAGCAACCGCTCCAGCTCGGCGCGGACGTCGTGATCTATTCCTGCACCAAACATATCGACGGCCAGGGCCGCGTCCTCGGCGGCGCCGTCCTCGGCTCGGCCAAATGGATCAAGGACGTCCTCCAGCCCTTCACCCGCAACACCGGCAACGCCCTCTCCCCCTTCAACGCATGGGTCATGCTCAAGGGGCTGGAAACGCTCAAACTGCGCGTGGACGCCATGGCCGCCAACGCCGCCGCCGTGGCGGACTTCCTCGCCGAATCCCCCGCCATCGGCTTCGTCCGCTACCCCGGCCGCGCCGATCACCCCCAGCACGCCCTCGCTACACGCCAGATGAAGAACGGCGGCTCCCTCATCGCCTTCGAGGTCAAGGGCGGCCGCGAAAACGCCTTCCGCGTCCTCAACGCCCTCACCCTCATCGCCATCTCCAACAACCTCGGCGATGCCCGCTCCCTGGCCACACACCCGGCCACCACAACCCACATGCGCGTCGCCCCGGAAGCCCGCGCTCAACTCGGCATCACCGAAGGCGCCATCCGCCTCTCCGTCGGTCTGGAAGACCCGGCCGACCTGATCGCGGACCTCAAGACCGCCCTCGCAACCCTCTCCTAAAACCACAGGACATCAATGCCGCGCAGATCGACACCCCATCACCTGTTCTCCGATCCCGAAGCCGCCCTGGCCGAAGCGCTGGAGAACGCCCCCTGCTTCACCGCCATCACCGCAGGGATCACGGTGTCGGTCCACGTCTTCTGGCTGGACGATCAATCCCAGCCGGAAAACCACCGCTACGCCTGGGCCTACCACATCCGCATCGCCAACGGCTCGGAAGACACCGTCCAGCTCGTCAGCCGGTCCTGGGAAATCATGGACGGGCGCGGCCAGAAGGAACACGTCCACGGCGATGGCGTCGTCGGGGAACAGCCCGTCATCCCCGCAGGCGACCATTTCGACTACACCTCCGGCGCCGCGCTCGACACCTCCACCGGCTTCATGCGCGGCACCTACCACATGCTCAACCCCGCCACGAACGCCCGTTTCGACATCGAAATTCCCGCCTTCAGCCTGGACAGCCCTCATCACGGCGGCATCATGCACTGATCCCTGATGCCCGCCTCCCTCCTGCCGCGCGGTGCCGCCCTCCTCCGCGCCGCCGGCCTCTTCATCTGCCTTGCCGCCATGGGCCGCCCGATCGGCCTCCTGCTCCATACGCTGGAAACCCGCTCCTCCCGGCTGCACGCCATGATCAGCAGCCTGCAATCCGGCACCCTCTCCCCAACCCCCCTCATCCTGATGGAACTGACGGGGCTGCTCATCCTCCTCCCCGCCTCCATCACCATGATCGGCACCGAACGCCGCGCCTCCGCCATCGGTCCCTCCTTCCCCACCCGTATCCTGCGCCGCCTCAACATCCCGGGCCAGCCAGACCGCCTGCGACACCTCGGCACCGGCCTGGCCCTCGGTCTCCTCGCCATGCTCGCCCTGTTCGCCATCCAGTACACTCTCGGCGGCTTCACCCTCACCCGAACCCCCGGTCCCCTCCCCACACGCCTCGCCAGCCTCGCCCTCTACCTGCTCGGCTTCTTCCTCGTCGGCCTGCGTGAGGAACTGTCGGACCGCGGCTACCTCCAGTCCACCCTGACGGACGCATTCGGCTTCACCGGCGCCACCCTCGTCACCTCCCTCTGGTTCGGATACGGCCACTACACCAGCCACGACCCCCTGCCCGGCGTCATCGAAACCGTGGAATTCGCCCTCTTCGCCTGCGGAACCCTCCGCCTCACCGGCTCGCTCTGGTTCATCATCGGCTTCCATACCACATGGGACTGGGCACAAACCGCCCTCCTCGGCACCAGCGACAGCGGCCACCCCGCCCTCGGCTCCCTGCTCCACAGCACCCCGAGAGGTCCGGTCTGGATCTCCGGCGGCTCTGTCGGCCCGGAAGGCAGCCTCCCCAGCCTCGTCCTCTGGGCCATCCTCGCCATAACCCCATTCTGGCTGGCCCATCGTCGCCGCAGCCCTCACGCAAATGTGGAATAGCGTTTTTCTAAACCTGGTGTAATGTCCCGTTCATCGAGTTGGTTCGGGACGGATGCGAACCAGCGGGACGCTCGCTCGCCACGCATCCGACAGACAGCGCTTCCCATACCCTCGTCACCCATCCCCGTGACGATCGCCCGCATCACGGCTCAGCGGGCAGGAGAACAAGACAATGAGCGTCGCTGCCTTCACTACGCAAACAACACACGCGGCAAAACAGCCGATGGTCGGCCGCATGGTCTTCATGGCCATCCTCGCCGCCGTCGCCGGCCTCATGTTCGGACTGGATATCGGCGTCATCTCCGGCGCACTCGGCTTCATCGCCAAGGAATTCAACGCCACCCAGGGCCAGCAGGAATGGATCGTCTCGTCCATGATGTTCGGCGCCGCCGTCGGCGCGCTGTGCGCCGGCCGCGCCTCCTTCATGCTGGGACGCCGCATCTCCCTCATCGTCAGCGCCACCCTGTTCGTTATCGGCGCGCTCGGATGCGCCCTGTCGCATTCCGTCCCGGAACTCATCATCGCCCGCGTCCTGCTCGGCGTCGCGATCGGCGTGGCCAGCTTCGTCGCCCCGCTCTACATCTCGGAAATCGCGGATGAAAGCCATCGCGGCGGCCTGATCTCCGTCTATCAGCTCATGATCACCGTCGGCATCCTCGTCGCCTTCATCTCGGACGCCCTGTTCGCCTACGTCGATTCATGGCGCTGGATGCTCGGCGTGGTCGCCATCCCCGGCGTCCTGTTCCTGGTCGGCGCCTTCTTCCTGCCGGACAGCCCCCGCTGGCTCATGCTCCGCGGCCGAGACGCGGACGCCGTGAAAGTGCTCTACTCCATCCGCCAGACCGAAGGCGAAGCCCGCGAGGAAGCCGAAGGCATCAAGATGCAGCTTCAGCAGAAGCAGCTCGGCTTCAGCATGTTCCGCTCCAACCCCAACTTCCGCCGCTCCGTCTTCCTCGGCATCGGCCTCCAGATCGTCCAGCAGCTCACCGGCATCAACGTCGTGATGTATTACGCACCGCGCATCTTCGAAGTCGCAGGCTTCGGGCAGGACGGGCAGCTCTGGGGCACCGCCATCGTCGGCCTCGTCAACGTCCTCTCCACCTTCATCGCCATCAGCTTCGTCGATCGCTGGGGCCGCCGCCCGATGCTCATCGCAGGCTTCATCATCATGGCCATCGGCATGGGAATGCTCGCAACCCTGCTCGGCATGACCGGCACCTCGGACATCGCACGCTACCTCTCCGTCGCAGTCCTGCTCGCCTTCATCGTCGGCTTCGCCTTCTCCGCAGGCCCGCTGATCTGGATCCTCTGCGCGGAAATCCAGCCCCTCCAGGGCCGCGATTTCGGCATCGCCTGCTCCACCCTCACCAACTGGGTCGCCAACATGATCGTTGGCGCAACCTTCCTCACTCTCCTCACCTCGCTCGGCGCCTCCCACACCTTCTGGGTCTACGCCCTGATGAACATCGCCTTCATCGCCGTCACCATCGCCTTCGTCCCGGAAACCCGCGGCGTCACGCTGGAATCCATCGAACGCAAACTCAATCGCGGCATGAAACTCCGCGAAATCGGCCGCTGAAACGGCCACACGGAAAAACCCCCGCCCCGAAAGGTGCGGGGGTTTTTCATGCCCACCCCTCTCAGAAACTCGTCGTCATATTCAGCCCCACCACCGCCGCATCCGGTATCCGCCGCCCCGTCGCCGGATCGAGAGACGTCCCCCCGACACTCCAGAAATACTGCGCATCCGGCTGCACCGTCAGCCACGGCGTCACCGCCGCCTGATACGTTACCTCCATATGCTGCTCAGGCCGCAACACCCCCGCTAGGTCCGTCCCCAGCCGGATCATGTCCCGCGTGTTCTCGATCGCCCGCCGCCCGTAGAAACTCGTCCCCCACGCCACCCCGATCGTATCGTCGATCCGCCCCGGTACCAGCCCGTCAAACGTCAGCCCCGTCTGAACCTCGGTCCCGAACCGGTTGCGAACCCCATCATTCGCCGTCGCCCGCACAAAAAAATTGATCGTGCTGGCAGACCCGGGCGCCTTCCGCCAGATCATCTGGTCGATCACCGCATAAACCAGCCAGTCCCCCCGATGATACGCCGCCACCTCGCTGCTGTCCGGGCTGCCCAGCAAACCACCCTGATCGTCATACCGCTGGTCCGGAAACCGCCCGCTGTCATACAGCCCACCAATCTTCCACGTCCCCGGCAGGGCCGGCGCAGCCCCGCCAACCACACCCCGCGCCGCATCCACCGACAACTGCGCCTCCCCAATGAACAACACCCCGCCCTTCGTGGAAAAAGACGTCCCCGAAGGATCCAGCCGCGCCGGGCTGACAGCGCTGTAAAACGGTCCCCGCGTCGGATTGTCGTCCGTCACCGCCCCCATCAGCACAAGCGGCATCACCGGCGTCCACTTCACCCGCGCCCCCAACGCCGAAAACGGCCAGGATGGACCGCCGGAATACAGATTGCTGGACGTCGATAACGGCCAGCCGAAACTCGCATTCAAAAAGAAAGACGCATTCTGGCTGACCAGAAACTCCGTATCCAGATCCAGCGTCCCCACCCGAATATCCAGCGTATTGCCGAAAAACCCCTGCCCATACCAAAGCTCGAACAGCCGCGTGGACCGCCCCGCATCATACCCGCTCACCGCATTGAGGGACTGCACCCGCTCCCCCGTCACCGATCGCCCCCTGATCTGCAAGGCGCTGATATTGAACAGCCCGTCATGCCACCCGAACGCCCGCTCCGTATCGAACGACAACGCCACCGCCGTCATCCCGTCATAAGTCGGCCCGGGATCGACCCCCCCGGACGTCACCCCCCATAACTCCTCCACATCCTGAACATTGAGCCGCAACCCCGTGTCAGCCAGCCACCGCCGCACCCCACGCATGTCCCCCAGAAATTCCGCCTGCGTATCCCCCGGCGGCGAAACCGGCACAGGCGTCGGCGGAGGCAACGGCACACCGGAAGGCAGAATATCCGTCACCAGCGGAACACTCGCCGCCCACCCCTCTCCACGCCAGAAAACAATACCGGAACAGGCCACAAGGCCAAAACACAGCAAAAACCGCACACCCGTCACCATCACACGCCGCACACCCTCAAACCTCTGCACTACAGCGACCCGGGATCGACCAATTCGCACGCCTTCAAACATGAAACCTTCATGAACCCGGCCCCGATAACAGGCCGGAACCCCCGCCACCCCCACCGCTTTACCCCAAAACCAACCCAACAGACGGAGTCTCCATGCTTTCCTCTTTCCTGATCGGCCTCACAGGCGGCCAACGCGCCCTGACCCCCCTTGCCGCCGTCTCGCTGGCCGCCCGGCACGACCGCACCCACCAGACCGGCCTCCTCTCGAAAACCCTTGCCCATCCCGCAACCGCAGCCATCACCACGGCACTCGCCATCGCCGAACTGATCGGCGACAAACAGAAAACAGCCCCGGACCGAACCGTCCCGATCGGGCTGGCCGCACGCTTCCTCACCTCTGCCATCGCAGGCGCCTACCTCGCCCCCCGGCCTCGGCGCGGGCGCGGCGCCCTCATCGGCGGCGTCACCGCCATCGTCGCCTCCTGGCCCGGCTGGCGCGCGCGCACCGCACTCATCCCGGCATACGGCCAGACCAGAACCGGCCTCGTGGAAGACGCCCTTGTCATCCTCGGCACGGCCGCAATCGTGCGCCACGCCGGAAAAACCGAAACGCCCCGCTGAACCCCCTCACCGCTTCAGCCGATACCCCGTCCGGAAAATCCAGGAAATCACCGCAAGGCAGATGGCCATGAACACCAGCGTCAATGCAACGCTGGTGCCAACCGCGATATCCGCCGCCCCATAGAAACTCCACCGGAACCCGTTGATCAGATACACCACCGGATTGAACAGCGTCACATGCCGCCAGAACGGCGGCAACACGTTGATCGAATAGAAACTGCCCCCCAGAAACGTGAGCGGCGTCACGATCAACGAGGGCACGATCGACAGTTTCTCGAAACTGTCCGCCCAGATCCCGATGATGAACCCGAACAGGCTGAACGTCACCGTCGTCAGAACCAGAAACCCGATCATCCAGACCGGATGCAGAATATGAAACGGCACGAACACCCGCGCCGTCGCCAGAATGATCGCCCCCAGAATCATCGCCTTGCTCGCCGCCGCCCCCACATACCCGCACACGATCTCGAAAGGAGAGACCGGCGCGGACAAAACCTCATAGATCGTGCCCATGAATTTCGGCATGTAGATGCCAAGCGACGCATTGGAAATGCTCTGCGTCAACAGGGACATCATCACCAGACCTGGCACGATGAACGCCCCATACCCCACTCCACCGGCAGACCCCATATGCGATCCCATCGCCGCCCCGAACACCACGAAATACAGGGCCGTCGAAATCACGGGCGAAACGATGCTCTGCAAGACCGTACGCACGGTACGACTCATCTCGAAATGATAGATGGCGCGAACAGCATGAACGTTCATGACGCACTCCGGACAAGACTGATGAAAATATCCTCAAGGCTGCTCTGCCGCGTCTGCAAGCCACGCACGTCGAACCCCGCCTCCCCCAACGCCCGCATCAAACCGGCAATCCCCGTCTCGCCCCCCTGCGCGTCATAGGTGTAGGTCAGCGTCTCCCCATCCTCCACACGCTCCAGCCCCCAAGGCGCCAGCCCCGGCGGCACCTCCCCGCAAGGCGGCGAGACCGACAGCACAAGCTGCGTCTTGCCCAGCTTGCGCATCAAAGCCACCTTCTCCTCCACAAGAACGATGCGCCCCCGGTTGATCACGCCAATCCGGTCCGCCATCTCCTCCGCTTCCTCGATATAATGCGTGGTCAACAGGATCGTCACGCCACGCTCCCGCAGGCGGCGCACCATCTCCCACATCTCCCGCCGCAGCTCCACATCCACACCCGCCGTCGGCTCATCCAGAAACAGGATGCCCGGCTCATGAGACAACGCCTTGGCAATCATCACGCGCCGCTTCATCCCCCCTGAAAGCGTCACGATCTTGCTGTCCCGCTTGTCCCACAGCGAAAGATCCCGCAACACCTGCTCGATATAGGCCGGATCGGCCTTCCGCCCGAACAGCCCACGGCTGAACGTCACGGTATTCCACACCGTCTCGAACGCCCCTACCGTCAACTCCTGCGGCACCAGCCCGATCTGCCGCCGCGCCGCCCGATACTGCCGCACAACATCGAACCCGTTCGCCAGAACCCGCCCGGCACTCGCCGTCACAATCCCGCAGATAATCGAAATCAGCGTCGTCTTCCCCGCCCCGTTCGGGCCAAGCAACGCAAAAATCTCGCCCCGCCGGATCTCCAGATCAACGCCGGACAACGCACTGAAGCCGGAAGCATAGGTCTTGATCACCCCCTCCACCAGAATGGCGGGAGGCGCAGAATCATCGGAATATGGTTCGGTCATGTTCCAACTATCACACGCCTCACCCCACAAGGCGAGTGTCCCCACACCAGAATCAGGAAGCCCTCACCACGGCCGCCGCCCCGTCGCACGCGCATGGCGCCACCCCAGAAAAACAACCACCCCGATAATCACGATCAGCATGGGCCATGGAATATGCCGGACGATCCTGAACATCGCCGCATAAATCAGGCTGTTGAACATCGTATGCCCCACGCCGGACAAAAAGCCGGACGCCGCATGGCCATGCCCGAAAACATGACCGGCCGCATGATGGGAATGGGGAAACACATAAAAACTCATTTCCCCACCCTACCCCCGAAACCCTCACATTCCCAGCACGCTCCCGCCGCCCCTTGACCAACCCGCCCCCGCCGCGCATTCCTCCCCCTCATGCGTATCGCCGCCATCCTCCTCGCCGCCGGCTCCGGCCAGCGCTTCGCACAAAGCGCGCCAGACCACACCGCCTCCAAGCAGTTCACCCTGCTCGGCGGAACCCCCGTCATCCGGCACGCCGCCGAAGCCCTCCGCCCCCATGTGGACCTGATCCAGCCCGTCGGCACGGACCCCCTGCTCCCCGAAGCCCTGCACGGGTTGGATACCCTCCCCCCCGTCCCCGGCGGCACCGAACGCCAGCACAGCGTCCGCGCCGGCCTCGAAGCCCTCGACACACTCCCGGACGATCAGAAGCCGGATCTCGTGCTGGTCCATGACGGCGCACGCCCCTACGTCCCGGCAGACCTCACCAGAGCCGTCATCGCGGCCCTCGCCACCACGCCGGGCGCCATCCCCGCCATCCGCGTGGCCGATACCCTCAAACGCGGCGCGAACGGCCTGATCGCCGAAACCGTCCCACGCGAAAACCTCTGGCGCGCACAAACTCCCCAAGGCTTCCACTTCCCCCTCCTGCGGGACCTGCACCGCACCCACACCGACACCGCGACCGACGACGCCGCCCTGCTCGAAGCCGCGGGCCACCCCGTCGCCCTCGTCGAAGGCTCGGAAGACAACATCAAACTCACCCTCGCGGAGGATCTCGTGCGACTGGAAAGACTGCTCGGCCACCAGCCCCTCCCCCGCACCGGCGTCGCCTACGACGTCCACGCCTTCGAGGAAGGCCGAGACCTCATCATCTGCGGCATCAAGATCCCACATACCAAAGGCCTCGCCGGCCATTCGGACGCCGATGTCGGCATCCATGCCCTGTGCGACGCCATCTACGGCGCCCTCGCCGAAGGCGATATCGGCCGCCACTTCCCCCCCTCGGAAAACAAGTGGAAGAACATGGACTCGGCCCATTTCCTCATCCACGCCGGAGACCTCATCCGCCAGCGCGGCGGCATGCTCATCAACGCGGACGTCACCCTCATCTGCGAACACCCGAAAATCGGCCCCCACGCCGAAGCCATGCGCGCCCGCCTCGCCGACCTCCTGAAGGTCGATATCGGCCGCATCTCCGTCAAGGCCACCACATCGGAACGCCTCGGCTTCACCGGCCGCGAGGAAGGCATCGCCTGCACCGCCGCCGCCACCGTCCTGGTTCCCTGAACCGGCCCTTGAGAAAATTCCTCCCCAAAACCCTTAGAGGCTGTCTCGAAAGTTTCGATGAGGAGCGGAAGCGTGCCCTAGGCACGCGTTTGGCGATGGTTTTCAAGCATCGGAGCGGAGCGGCCTTGACGGTCGTGAGCACCGAAGCACAGAAAAGCGCCGTCAAGCCACCGGCTTCGAGACTTTTGAGGCAGCCTCTTAACGCCAGGGCCATCTGGGCCATCGGCGCCCTGTTCTATCTGGCCCTCGCAACCCTCGTCTCGTCCCGCTACCCCAAAACCAGCGATCAGGCCGGATACTTCCTCGCCGGCATCGCCGTCGCGCACGGCCATCTCCGCCTCGGCGGATGGATGCTCACCCCGCCCGATTTCTATACGTCCGACATCGCCCTCTCCGCCCTGCTCTCCACGCTCTGGCGCCTGATCGGCCGCCCGGAAAGCAGCCCCCTCCTCCTCATCATCCAGCCCGCCCTCACCTGGACCGCCCTCGTCACCTCCACACTCCTCATCGCCCACAGGCGCGGCGCCACACCCACGGGCCTCTGCCTCATCGCCGCCCTGCTCGGCGTCCCCCTACTCGCCATGCCCCCTGGCTATTTCCCCACCCTCTCCGCCATCCATCTCGGCTCCGTCCTCTATATCCTCTGGGCGCTCCACCACGCCGCCCGCAGCCTCCAGCCCATCCCCGGCAAACACGCCCTCACCGCCACCTTCGCCCTGCTCACGCTCGGCATCGCAGGAGACCCCCTGGTCATCGTGGCCGGAACCCTCCCCATCCTCGCCACCTGCCTCCGCACCACCGCAACGCCCCTCCGCCCCCGCCTCACCCTCGCCGCCACAGCCATCGCCGCCACCCTCACCGCACGCCTGCTGCTGGCCCTCAACACCGCCACCGGCGGCTTCACGATCGACATTCTACCCGTCAACTTCGCCCCCTTCACGGAACTCGGCACCAATGCCGCCGTCACCCTGCACGATCTCATCGTGACGTTCGGGGCCGACCCCACCGGCCTGCCCGTCACGCACGCCCTACCCGAACTCGCCCGCCTCGCCCTCCTGCTGCTCTGCCTCCATGCCGCATGGCAGGCCCTCAAACCGGCCTCACCCCCCTTCGGATCCCTCCTCGCAAGCGCCGCCCTGCTGGACGCACTCGCTCTCCTCCTCAGCGACAGAATCACACTGGAAGGCGGCTCCATCGCCACCGTGCGCTACCTGTTCCCGCTCTGGATCGCCCTCACGACACTCGGCGCCCTCCAGACCCGCACCGTCAAACTCACTCCCCTCCTGGCCCCCACAGCCCTCGTCCTGTCACTCGTCAGCACCGCCACAACCCTACCCGGACACTCCTCCGGCATCCTCTCCACGGAAGACAACACACTCATCACCACCCTGCATCAGCACGATCTGCATCACGGCATCGGAAGCTGGTGGACCTCGCTCGGCTTCCAGATAGCATCGCACGGCGACATCACCGTCGTCCCTGCCCTCACAGGCGGTTCATGCGGCCTCACGCCCTTCGTCCATATCAATCGAAAATTTGATCTCAGCAGCATCACCACACACCGCTTCTTCATCCTCGTCCCCCACCCGGACGAAACCTATACAAAAGCAACGGCACTCAAATGCTTCCCGGCCCCGGAGGAAACCCTCCACTCGGGCCGCTACGAAATCCTGATCTACACGCCCCGCCCCCCGGCGCACCCCCTCACCCCTTGATCGCGCAAATCACCACGATCACCGGCGTCACCGCCAGCAGCAACCAGGCCCCCTGCGCGCAAGTCGCAAAAATCCGAGCGGACCGATGCCGCAAGGACCGCCGACGAGACGCGAAATCGCCCTTCACCTGTTCCCAGTCCGGCTTCTCAAAAGCAGACACCCGATCCGACATGCCCTACTCCCGCATTACGTGACGGCCTCACCATCGCCGCATCGGCAATGCCAGGTCGAGTTACCAATTCTCTCGAACCGTCACAGTGAACTCGCAGCATTGTCTGCAAGCCAATCGTGGCAAAATCACGCCCGAATCAGGCGCTAACAGCCCGAATATGTAAGCAAACCAGCCAATTTCAGCCCACGGAAACAGTACGTCACAAAAAAATGACCAACCGGTCACTCCTCCCGCGCCAACCCCACGAACCGCGCCGCAACCTCCAGATCCGCAAGCCGCCCCTCCAGAACACGCACAATCTCCGCATCCTCCCCCCAGGCCCGCATCTGCGCCCGCTCCTCCAGAGAACACACCTCCAGCGCCTCCTTCGCCCCCACAACCCCCGCCACCAGCGCCAGCCCCAATACCAGACTGCCACTTACCGGAACCGCAACCCCAAGCCCCGCCAGATCAGCCTCCCCCAACGCCTCCAGCGCCCCCCGCAAAGCCGCCACCACACCATCCGGCTGCGGCACCGGCATCAACCCTTCCGTCACACTCAACCGCGCGCCGTAACGCTCCGTAAACCAGCGCAGCCACGGCCCATACGCTTCCGCCTGCTCCAGTCCGAACGCCCCCTCCTCCCGATAACACAGCGCATCATGCAGCCCATAAGGCAGCAACGTCTCCCGCACCCGCTCCGGTTCAGGCCGGATCCGCTCGATCATCGTCCCCGCCATCCGGTTCAGCGGCAGATCCTCCGGCGAAAACATCCCCCCCACCGGCACCGCACGCCACTCCCCCGCCAGCGCCTCCGCCAGAACCCGCCCCGGCACCGCCAGCAACGCACCGCCCGGCAGCCTCACCCCCCGCCCGTCCAGCAGAACCGCAAACCCCTCCGCTCCGGCCTCAACCGAAACCTCGCTCCAGAACCGTTTCCGCGCCGTGCTCAATGAAATATCCCCAAAGATCGCAACAAATCCCCGGCCCGGCTGTGATGATGCGCCACAGCCCCCGGCATTGGCCCCGCAACCCCCTCCCGCGCCGCATTCAGCGCCGAAGGACACGGATCAGGCAGCCCCTCCCCCCCAAGCGTCAGGTTGAACCGCCCATCGGCGGACCGCCCCAGAACGGCCCGCGGCTCGTTCAACGTCCCCGTCACCTCCACCGGCGCGGACGCCCCCGCCCCGCCGATCCCCAGAACCGGCAGCAGATGAAGCGCCAGCGCATCATCCCCCAGCCCCACCGTTCCCGTGCCCGTCGCCGTCACATGATCGCTCTGCAACCCGATCGTATCCAGCGTCGCCACATCGTCCGCCAACGTCATATGCACCCCCACACACCGTACATCCGTATCCGTCCGCCCGAACGCCACCCCCAGCGTATGCCCCACCAGCGCACTCAGAATCCGCGCATCGATCCGCCCCCCCACCATGGACACCCCCAGATGCCCACCAGCCGAACGCCGCAGCGCCTCCACCGTATCCCCCTCCGCCGTCACGGACCCCACAACCTCCATCGCCCCCCGCAACAGCAACGGCAGTTTCAGCGCCCGCTCCACAACCCGCGCCGGCAACACCAGCGGAGACACCTCCAGCGCCAGCCTCGAAGGCGAAACCGACGCATCATACCCCAGATGCCCGGCCAGCTGCATGTCCGGTCCCCGCCCGCTCAACGGATCGATCCGCAACGCCCCGCCCTTCAACGCCACCACCGCATGAACCGCCTGATAATCCGCCGCGTCGAACGTCAGATGATCCACCAACAGATCCAGATCCGCATCCTGCCGCCGCAGCAGCCGCACGAATTTCGGCAGGGGCGGCGCCGCAGGCACCTCAACAGGCGGCGCGCTTCCTGAAGCGACAGGCGGCGCATGAACCACCCCCTGCACCACCTTTCCCTGCACCGTCGGCACATTTCCGGCCGAAGGCGGCGCAACAGCCACCTTGGGCGCATCCCCATGCGTCCAGAACCGCTGGAACGCATCCATATCCAGATGATCCGAATGCACCCTGCCGGACAGAACCGGCCGCCCACCCTCCGAACCGCGCGCCCAGGTCAGATCCCCATCCACCCCCGCCTCACGGCTGGAAAACACAAACCCGCTCACATGCGCGAAACCGCTCCCACGGCTCTCCACATGCCCCTTCAGCCCCACGTCATGCAACGTCGCATAATCAAGCGGCACCTCGTCCGAATGCCCCTCCACATCCAGAACGCTCGTCCCCCCGCCAACAGACCCGGCGGCGCTCAGAACCGTCCCATCCCCGCTCGCCTTCACCGTCACCGGCAGCGCCGTCCCGAACCGCGTCCGCCCCGCCGCCGTCAACTGCGCCAGCGTCCCCAAAGTCCCGTCAATGCGCCAGGTCCGCCCTGCCCGCGCAACCGATCCCGTCACCGCGACACCGTTCGTCCGCCCCCCCGCATCCACATGCGCATCGGAAATGGACAGCCCACGCGGCAGACGCGCTTCCGCCACCTGCAAATGCACATGATCGGCCTGCAAATGCGCCAGAATCCGTTCGGAAAAATCCAGCCCCTCCTCATGAGGCACCGCACGGCCCGGATCGTCGATCGCATCCGAAACCGCCACTTCCCCCTGCAAACCGCGCGCGAAAGGCAGGCCGGCATGGGGGAACACCGCATTGAAATCCTGCAACTGCGGCACCGTCCCACGCAGCGTCAGCGCATATCCTGTCCCATGCGCCACATCCGCGATCTGCCCGTCCAGCGTCACCTGGTCCTGCCCCTCGCCTGCCGCCCCCACCGTCACGCCCACACTCACCGGCCACGGTGCCACCGCACCGCCCAGAACCGCCAGAGACCCCACATGCCCACTCACCCCGAACGGCATCGCCCCATGATGCGCCCGCAACATCACCCAGGGCGCATCGCTCGCCAACCCCTCCAGATCGAGCCGGTCGATCGCAAATCCCCCCGCCGACCCACGCGTCGCATCCCGCCACGCCACCTGCCCGTCAAACACCCGCGCACTGCCCACTTCCAGATGCCACCGCGCATGATGGGACGACACACCCCCATCATCATGGCGCGGCTCCTCACGCGGCACGAAGCGCCAGTTCGCAACCCCTGCCTCATCCCGCGCCAGCCACAGAACCGGATGCAGCGCCGTCACATCCTCCAGCCGCAACCGCCGCGTCAGCAGCGGCCACACCGCAACACTCGCCCGGATTTCCCCCGCCTTCAGCATGTAGGGATGCGCAAATCCTTCCGGGTCCGACAGCGTCACATCCGTCGCCCGCAAACTCGGCCACGGCAACGCCGAAACCTGCACGCTCCCGATCGTCAGCTCCCGCCCCGTCTGGCGCTCCACGCTCGCGATCAGATCCCGCTTCACCGTCGCCGGATCGACCAGCTCCCGCGTCGCCACCACGACCCCGACCGCCGCAAGCGCTACCAGAACCGTCGTGGAAACCAGAAACTTCTTCATCAGGAAAACGCCCAGTCCCCACGTTTCGGCGCGGCGGTCTTCCCCGCCACAAAGCCCAGAGCCTTGAACGTCTCTCTCATATGTGGCGACAATCCGGCCTCCACATAAAGCCGCCCCCCCGCCGGATGCGGCAGGTCCAGCGCCCGCGCATGCAGATGCAGCCGGTCCGTGAACCCCTCCATATGCGCGGCCTTCCCGCCATATTTCGGATCACCCAGAATCGGCGTCCCCAACGATTCACAATGCACCCGCAACTGATGCGTCCGCCCCGTCTGCGGCGAAAGCGCCAGCCACGTCATCTTCCGCCCCGCCGCATCCAGCGTCTCATATTCCGTCCGCGCGCTGGCCGCATCCTCCTCGTCACGCCCCGCACCCACCACAAGCGCCCCCGCACCCGCCCCCAGCTTCGCCAGAGGCTGGTCGATAATCCCCGAAGCCGGGCTTGGCCGCCCCACCACCACCGCCCAGTAGGTCTTGCGCACGTTCCGCCCCCGGAACGCCGCCGCCAGCTTCCCGGCCACACCCGCTGTCCGCGCCACCAGCAACAGCCCGGACGTATCCCGGTCCAGACGATGCACCAGCCGCGGCCGGTCCCCATTCCCCTCCCGCAACCCGTCCAGCATCATGTCCACATGCCGCGTAATCCCTGGCCCGCCTTGCGTCGGCAACCCGGAAGGCTTGTCCAGAACGATCAGATGCTCGTCCCGATACACCACCATCTTCTCGATCTCGCGCACCAGCCCCGCATCCAGAACCACCGGCGCCGGCCGCTCCGCCTGCTGCATCGGCGGCACACGCACCCCCTGCCCCGGCAACAGCCGCGTGGACGCCTCCGCACGCTTCCCATCCACACGCACCTGCCCCGTGCGGCACAGCTTCTGCAACGCCCCCTGGGTCAGATGCGGATAATGACGGCGGAACCAGCGATCAAGGCGGATCTCCGCCTCATCTTCAGTCACAGTAAGGGTAACAACGCTCATGCGCGCTGGCTTGCCCTCAACCTGCACACTCTGTCCAGAAAAAATCAGATCATGGTCATCACCCGTATCGCCCCCCGATGCTGCAACACATCGATCAGAACCCTCCCCCCGGACCGCCGCAACGCCACATCCACCGCCCCCCCGGCCAGCGTCAGATTCCGCAGGACGACTTCATCCAGAAAAACCGGCAACGTCGGAGAGTCGAATGTGATCCTGGCCTTCCTGGGCTCGAACGCCAGCCCCAGACACGACTGAAGCATGTAAAGCGGCGCCACCGCCGCCCAGGCCTGCGGCATGCAAGCCACCGGATAAAATGTCGGCCCCTGCGCACGCTGGCGCGGAAACCCGCATATCAGTTCAGGAAGTCGACGCAGATCAATATAGGTCGAAGCCGAAAAAACCCCCTCGAAAACCCGATTGGCGTCCGCATGAAACCCATACGCCGCAAATCCGGCCGCAATCAGCGCATTGTCATGCGGCCAGACCGACCCGTTATGATAGCTGATCGGATTATACCGCACCTCGCGGGAAGACACCGTGCGAATACCCAACCCGCAAAAAGAACTGGGCTTCATCAACGTCCTGACCACCGCCTCCGCACGCTCTGGATAGGCGATGCCCGCCCACAAGGCATGACCGGCATTGGAAGAACACACCCGGCACGGTTTCTTGTCGCCATCCAGCGCCAGAACATACGTCTCCAGCGCCGGATCGAAAAAAGCCCTGTCGAACTTGCGCCTCAGTTCATCCGCCAGCCGCATGTATTCCGGCACCAGCCCTCTATGTCCCAGTTGCTGCGCCATTTCCGCAGCCGACACCCACGCCCCATAAACATAGGCCTGCACCTCCACCAGCGCGATCGGTCCCTGCGCCAATGTTCCATCACTGTGAAAAACAGAGTCATGACTGTCCTTCCACCCCTGATTGGCCAGCCCCTCCTTGGTCCGCCGCCCGTATTCGACAAACCCGTCCCCATCCCGGTCGCCATACGCCGTCATCCAGTCCAGCGCCGCCACCACATGCGGCCAAAGCTGCGTAATCGTCGCCAGATCTCCTGTACGGGACAGATAACGCCCGGCCAGCATCACAAATAACGGCGTGGAATCAATGCTGCCATAATACCGGCGAAACGGAACCTCCCCCAGTTCCGCCATCTCCCCATACCGAACCTCATGCAGGATCTTCCCCGGCTCGGCATCCGCCGCCGGATCGATCTCCGTCGCCTGGTTCGCCGCCAGATGCAGCAGAACCCCCCGTGCAATCGTCGGGTCCAGCCACAACGTTTCCAAAGCCGCAATCAAGCCGTCCCGGCCGAAAACCGTGCTGAACCACGGTATGCCCGCGTAAGGGTAAAGCCCCTCCGGTGTATGACTGACCAGCGTATACAGATCGGAAACACTGCGCCGCGCCGTCTCGTTGAACACTTCATTCGACGTCGCAACGGATGTCGCCCGGGAAGACAAATCCCGCAAGGCACGGCGGGACTGAAGCAGATCCGTAAAAAAAACCTGCCGCACCGGGCCGGACTGCTCCTGCCCATCGCAACAGATCTGCACGAAAATCGTCCGGGATTCCTTGGGCGCCAGTGAAACCAGAAAACTCGCTTCCTGCGCTGACATCTCATCAGGAACCGGCTCAAACCTCACCACGGTCGCCCGCCGCCGCTCATCCAGCCCCATATAGGCAAGCACCACCTGATCCTGCCCGACCTGCGGCGCCTGAACACGCCCCCGCCTGTCCCGTACCGTGCCACGGGCCTCAAAAATATCAGAAAAATCAGCGTCAAACGCGAACCGCACCATCATCCGCTGTGCACGCTCGTCGAAATTACGCACCAGCAGCCGCTCATAACAGGCACCGTTCCACAAAAACCGCGTGCGCCGCAGATGAATCAGATCATGCTCCACCACAATCTGCCGTTCATCATTCAGCAGATCAGGATTGGACAGATCGCATGTCAGCAACGCATTGTCGTCCCGCAGCGTGGAAGACAGCAAAATCGGTCGCGCACCATCCAGCGTCAACTGGAAATGGGAAAGATGCCGCGTATCCCGATAGAAAATCCCTTCCGGCGTGGAGGCCGTCCTCAACGCATCGCCATGCGGATCGAAAACGGCAAACATATCCCCGGATTTAAGCGTACGAGGCCGCCGCTCCTCCAAAGACCCACCCGCCGGTATGAAAAACTCCGCAATCTTGGACGGATCGCCCGCCAGAAGCTGCGCCGCCTGACGAACAATATCAGGGTCCAGTTCATGGATCGACGTCATGGCCGCCATTTCCTATGCCACGTTCTGCAAAACCGCATCTGAAGACAGAAACGCAGCTTTTCCTGTCCCCTCGATCAGAGTCTGGTAAATGCGAACATAATCCCGTGCCATCCGCGCCACGCTGAACCGTTCTTCAAAACGTCGCCGGATAACCGCACGATCAAAACGCCCCAGATCGCCCACGGCGGCCACAGCATCCTCGACCGTCTCGACAATCCGCCCCGTCACACCATCCTCAATCACCTCGGGAACAGAGCCACAGCGGAACGCAATCACAGGCGTCCCGCAGGACATCGCCTCAATCATCACCAGTCCGAAAGGCTCCGGCCAGTCGATCGGGAAAAGCAACGCACAGGCATTTCCGAGAAACTCCGACTTCTGAAAATCTCCGATCTCGCCGATAAATTCCACATTCGGATTCGCCTTCACCAAAGGCCCGATCACCTCATCCCAATACCGCTGATCCGCCGCATCCACCTTCGCCGCAATCCTGAGCGGCCTGCCACTCCGAACCGCAATCTCAATCGCCCGGTCCGGCCGCTTCTCCGGCGAAATCCGGCCCAGAAACGCCAGATATTCCCCCGGGCGCGCCTCGCCTTTCGTCACCGTCCCCTCCAGCGGCAATCCATGATAAACCGTTCCCGCCCACGCCATGGGCGGCATCGGCAACCGCTGATTGTCTGAAATCGATACCAGAGGAAGATCGGGAAACGCCCGATAAAACGGTTGCAGATCCGGCAGATCCAGACGGCCATGCAACGTCGTCACAACTTTCCCGGAAAAGGGCTGTCGGGCCAACAGATATTGAAAAAAGTCGATATGAAAATGAAGAATATCGAAATTCTCTGCACGGCGAACCACCGTATCCAGCGCCATCACATAATGCGGAATGGTATCGCGAATCCGCGCATCCAGACGCGCCGCGACCGGGATCGTCGGAACCAGATGCGCCCGCGTCTCTGAATCCCCGCTCGCAAACAGGGTCACATCATGCCCCTGCCTGACAAGCTCTTCCGTAAGATACGAAACGATCCGCTCTGTCCCACCATAGAATTTCGGCGGGCAGGACTCGGAAAGAGGCGCAATCTGGGCAATCCGCATCACAGGCTTCCTATCGAAACTCTGCACACATACAGAAGGCGTAGAAAATCAACGTCCGGATTACGCTTCCCGGATCATGCTCCGGTGCGTCACCTCACTTTCCTTAAACGTTGTTCATGTTTCCCCGGTTCAAACACGAAATCGTATGTCACACCCTATCGCTCGCCCCGCTCCTTTCCACGCCCCGCCCGGATCGCATCCCGCCGCGCCATCACCTCCCGCAACCCGGCCTCCCGACCCCGATCCGTCGGCTCATACAGAACCGGCCGCTCCATCCCGTCCGGAAAATAGTCCTGCCCGGAAAACGCGTCCTCCTGATCATGATCGTATTCATACCCCTTGCCATACCCCAGATCCCGCATCAGCCGCGTCGGCGCGTTCCGGATATGCGCCGGAGGCATCAAGCTCCCTGTCTCCCGCGCCAAGGCCCGCGCCCGCTTGTACGCCACATAAACCGCATTGGACTTCGGAGACGTCGCCAGCCGCACCACAAGCTGCGCCAAAGCCAGTTCCCCCTCGGGCGAACCAAGCCGCTCATACGTCTCCCACGCCGAAACCGCGAACGGCAACGCTGCCGGGTCCGCCTGCCCCACATCCTCCGCCGCGAACCGCGTCAGCCGCCGCGCGATATAGCGCGGGTCTTCCCCCCCCTCCAGCATCCGCGCAAACCAGTACAGCCCCGCATCCGGATCGGACCCCCGCAGCGACTTATGCAACGCGGAAATCAGATTGTAGTGCTCCTCCCGGTCCCGGTCATACAAGATCGCCCGCTTCGCCAGAACCTGCGTCAGATGCGCCGTATCCAGCGGCGCCTGCTCCGGCATCGCCGCCAGCTGCTCCGCCATGTTCAGCAGATACCGCCCATCTCCGTCCGCCATCGCCCGCAACGTCGCCCGCGCCTCCTCCGTCACCGGCAAGGCACGCCCGATCTCCCGCTCCGCACGCTGCAACAATGCCTCCAGGCTCGCCTCATCCAGCCGATGCAGCACCAGAACCTGACAGCGCGACAACAACGCCGCATTCAACGCGAAAGACGGATTCTCCGTCGTCGCCCCCACCAGAACCACCGTCCCCCGCTCGACATACGGTAAAAACCCGTCCTGCTGCGCCCGGTTGAACCGATGAATTTCATCCACGAACAGCAAAGTCCCCTGCCCCATCACCTGCCGCCGCTGCGCCGCCTGCTCGAACGCCCGCTTCAGGTCCGCCACTCCCGAAAACACCGCCGAAATCTGCGTGAATTGCAACCCCGCCCGGTCCGCCAGCAACCGCGCGATCGTCGTCTTCCCACATCCCGGCCCACCCCACAGAATCAGGCTCGACAAACTCCCCCGCCCCAGCATGAGAGACAGCGCCCCCTGCGGCCCCAGCAGATGCTCCTGCCCACACACATCCTCCAGCACCCCCGGTCGTAACCGGTCCGCCAGAGGTTGCGTCCGAACCCCCTTGCCACTCTCTCCCGCCGGACGCTCCACCGAAGACCCGTCAGCACTCCCATCCCCGAACAGATCTCCATCCGCATTTCTGCGTCCCGCCATGACCAACCGCTCCCTACCGTCTCACTCGCCCATAACAATAGGCCCATCCTGCGCCCCGGTTAAGAGAACACCAGTAAATCCCGCCCCCCGAAAACTCCCAGCAATCATTTCTTCGATGGCGCCCCTCACCCATCATGCTGGTCATCATCTCCGTTACCACCAAAATAGCCGCTGTCTTCGTCATCCCACCCGTACAGGGCCTGATTGAAATCCTCGCCGTCATCATCCTGCACAGCAAAGGCATGCTCTCGGAATTCGCCTATGCCTCGCTGATGGTCCTCGCCGTCGTCTCCACCATCCTCACCAGCCCCCGCTTCAAGCTCATCTCCGGCAATGCCAGAGCAACCCGAAACCCGTGATCCCAGCGATCACCCGTTGACGATCATCCCGCCATTCACATGCAGCGTCTGGCCCGTCACGAACGACGCATCCTCACAGGCCAGATACACATAGGCCGGACCCAGCTCCGATGGGTCGCCACACCGGTCCATCGGAACAGAACTCGCCAGATCGGCCACCGACTGCGGATCAACCCGCCCCCAGCTCGCCGGCTGAAGCGGCGTCCACACCGGCCCCGGCGCCACCGCATTCACCCGAATCCCCTTTGACGCAAGCTCAAGCGACAGCGCACGGGTAAACCCCATCTCGGCAGCCTTCGTGGTCGAATACGCCAACAAGCCCGCACTGCCGTGAAACGCGTTGACGGAAGACGTGTTGATAATCGCACTTCCTTTGCCGAAATGCGGTAAAGCCGCCCGCATCAGATAAAAATACCCGTTGATGTTCGTATCCATATGACGCTGCCATTCCTCATCGGTAATGGTGCCGCTATCCTTGTTGACGAACTGCACCCCCGCATTGTTCACCAGAATATCCAGCCCGCCCAGCTTTTCCACCGTCTCGGCAACCGCCTCATTACAAACCCGGCTCAGCCTCACATCGCCTCTGATCCCAAGCCCCCGGCACCCTTCCTTTTCGATCAGCCGAACCGTTTCGCGGGCATCCTCGTCCTCCTCAAGATACAGAATGGCAACATCCGCCCCCTCCCGCGCGAAATGCAACGCCACCGCCCGTCCGATGCCGCTGTCCCCACCGCTGATCAGGGCCTTTTTTCCAGCCAGCTTGCCGCTCCCGCGATAATCCTCGCGCATATGCACCGCAGGCGGAGTCAGCTTCCCCTCCACCCCTGGCTGATGATCCTGCGATTGCGGGGGGATCTTGTCCGGCATGAAGCACCTCGTCCGTCAGAGAAGCGGCACATCAAAAGCACCGCGTATTCCCTTCAAACACCGCACAACCCATACATGTTGCATCCCGCGCTGACTTTCCAGCCAAACGCACCCTCATTCCGCCAGCTTCCGCAAAACCCCCGGCAGCAACATCGAAAGCGGATGCACCCGAATCTCCGGCGCGCCCGCCGTCCCCCCCAGCGAAAACGTGGTCGCCAGAAAGCCGCCCCCCTTCTCCGGGCTAAACAGCTTCCCAACCCCCGGCAACCGCCCCGGTAACGCATTGATCGCAAACACAGGCACGATCGTTCCCGTCAGCCCCAGCCGCCCCTCCGGCAACCCCACATCCCCCTGAACCGTCGCCCCCAGCGCATCATTCCCCAGATGCCCATCCCGTATCCGCACCACCGAGTCCGCATACCGCACCGGCAGATGCATCTGCGTCACCTCGAACCGCTGCGCATTGCTCTTGGACCAGTCATAAACCGACAACCGGCTCGCCGCCGTCAACGCCGTCGGCGGCCGTTCGAACGCAAACGGCCCGATATCCACAACGCCATCAAACGGCGGAACCCCACCCGAAGCCGGTGTCTCCGCAAGGCGCCCGCTCAACGTCGTCCGCCCCCCCGCCACACGGTCCGTCATCCCGAACGCCGTCAGCAACGCTCCCAGATCCGCAATCTCCACATCCACATGCCGCCCCCCCGAAAGCGGAACGATCGACGCCCGCACCACGGTCGGAGACGCCATCGTCACATGCGCCACACTTAACTGCCGCCCGTCATTCTCCAGATGCGCCGCCACATCCCCCAGCGCCCCCGCCTTCGAGTACAAAACCCGATGCGCCCGCACATCGATCGCCCAGGCCTGCCCCGCATATCGGCTGCCCACACGCTCCCGCTTCGGCGCGGACGCATCCGGATGCACCAGCGGCGCCAGATCCAGCGTGGATGCCTGAACATTCACCCCGATCGCCCCATGCGCCACCTGCGGCACGTCGATCACCGCATTCCCGCGTGACCGCCCCACATGAAACGCATCCAGAACCAGCCGCCGGACTTTCCCGTCCCCGATCACCGCACGCCCCTGCAAATCCAGATCCGGCCCCGTCGCCCGCATCCCGTCCAGCGCCACGAACCCATGATCCTGCAACCGGATATGCGCCCCCGCCGAAGCCCCAACCCCCGCCGCCTTCTCCCAGACCGGAATTCGCAACGACGCCCCTGCCAGATCCAGCTCCAGCCCGATATCCGCCCGCCCATCCGCACGCCCCTGATATGTACTGGCCACCTCCGCCGTTCCGCCAAACAGCCCATCAGGCGCCACCCGCGCCCGCACCACATTCTCCGGCGTCAGATGCGACACCGCCCGCACATCCTCCACCACATGGTCCGCCGCCCCGGCCCGAAAATCCTCCTTCACCGTCACATCCGTCGGAATCCCCCCCAACGCCCCGGCCCCCACCAGCGTCATCCCCTCCACCGTCGCATCCATCCCGCCATGCGCCCCATCCACAGCACGCCCCAGCACCACATGCCCCAGATGCACCGCATCGAAATCCGCATGAACGTTCACCCCCAGATCCGCCACATCCAGATGCGCCTTCAACGGCAGATGCAGCCGCAAATGCCCCCGCACCTGCCCCTGAACGTCATCGAACGGAAACGGATGCCGGGACAGCAGATGCAGGCGCGGCTCGCTCAGCAGGGACACGAAATCCGGCAGCGCCCCCTCCCCAGCAAGCTGGATCAACCCATCCTGATCCTTCGCATACAGATCCCCGATCCGCATGGTCCCTGACGGAATCCGCAACATTCCCGTCGCCGTCGGCTGCTCCCCATGCGAGAACGCAATCTCCAGCGCATCCGCCGCCACAAAAGACAGCCGCGCCGAAATATTCCGCGCCGCCGCCACCGGCGCCAGCCACTGCACCGTCACCCCCTCTGCCGAAAGCCCCCCCTCCATCCGCGTCGGCAGCAACGCATCCACCCCACGATCACTATGCAGATGCGCCACAACCCGTAACCCATGCCCCTGCCCCTCGGTAATGTTCCGCGTGACCCAGCGCTGCGCGCCCCGCATGATCGCCTGTGGCCACACCGCCCCCAGATCGGAAAAATCGAAGTCGGACCCATCCGCATGGACATCCGCATCCATCACCACCGGATGCAGCAGATCAGAAACCCATCCCCGTCCCCCGGCATGAAACACCATCTCCGGCCGATCCGGCCGCGCCTCATCCGCCAACGCAACCCCGGCCGTCCTCAAATCCACCGAAACTCCCCGCAACCGTCCCGGATCGGGCGCCGAAATCCCCAGATCGACCTGCCCCCCATGCAAGGATAAGGCCGGCCCGCCCGGCTGGTCCACCGTCCCACGCCCCACCCATCCCCGCACATCCGCCGTCTTCAGCCCCAAACCCGAAGGCAGAACCGCCATCCTCCCTGCGTCTGATCCCGCACCCGGCCTGACAGGCACGAACCGCAACACCGCCCGCCCCGAAACCGGAAGATGGAACCGCGCCAGCACCGGGGAAAGCGGCGCGAAAATCTCGGGCCGCACCGGTGTCACCCCCAGCGTCCACACCATCCCCATACCCAACGGCACCCCCACCGCGCTCAGCCGCGTCCGCGCCCCTTCTCCCAGAACCGTAACTCCCGCATCCCCACGCCAGCTCCGGTCCCGGCCTTCCTCCCGCCGCAAATCCGTCTCAATCTCCCGCAACCGCAAAACATGATCGCCCCCATCCCGGCTCGGCACAGGATCATGAAAATCCAGCCGCGTGCGCGAAACCCGCACGATCCTCAGATCCGAAAGCGAAATCGGCACCTGCGCGGCCTTGCTGCTCCGCGCCCCCGGCAGATCCAGATCCACCGTCCCGTCCACCGCCCGGCGCAACGCTACATCCCCATCAGATGCCAGCAACGCCGTCGGCGCCACATGCCTATGCAACAGGGACCGCACCGGCACCACCGCCGCGAAATGCCCCACCGAAACCGCCGCACTCCCGTCCCGCCGCAAAATCCGGGCATCCTCGGCGGAAAGTTCGAAACCGGAGTCCAGCCCAAGCCCCGGCCGACGCCACGCAATCAGCACATGCCGCCAGATCAGCCGCCCCGCCGGATGACGCAACGAGACCCCACGCGCAATCGTCACCGGCATCACCCGCGTCGTCAGCGCCGTCACATCCATCGGCCCGTAGGCCAGCCGACCCAGCACCCCCACCAGAATCAGCAGAACCGCCACAATCAGCGCACATAGCAAAGCAGCCCCGCGGCGCAACAGAACCAGACATTCCGCGCCGATTTCGTTCAACAAATCCCCACCCCGCCCAAGGCGTCAGTCCATCAGAAAAACCCTAAAGCGCCGACGCCGCTTCCGCCACCAGAGCAGCATGGTCCGCAGGCTTCACCTTCCGCCACACATGCCGCACCACACCCGTCCCGTCGATCAGAAAGGAAGATCGCTCCATCCCGAAATACGTGCGCCCATACATGGATTTCTCAACCCATACTCCATAAGCATCCGCCAGCACATGCTCCGCATCGCTCGCCAGCGGAAACTCCAGCCCGAACTTGTCCGCGAACTTGTCGATCGCCTTCATCGCATCCGGGCTGACCCCTATCACCGTCAGATCGAGCTTCCCAAGCCGCGGCAACGCCTCCTGTATCCCGCAGGCCTGCGTCGTACAGCCCGGCGTATCCGCCTTGGGATAGAAATACAGCAGATAGGGCCGCCCCTTCAGCGCAGCACTCTCAACCCTCCGCCCGCGTGAGGCCTCAAGGGAAAAAGAAGGGGCGATATCACCCACCGAAGGGCCATTCTGCGCTGCGTCCGACATACCTTAACCCTGCCCCAACCACCCCCATGGATCAAGCCTGAACCGCCGGGCATTCCCGCCCGGCGGCCCCGTCAGTCAATAACGGGCATCAATACCCGGGATACGGCGAATACGACACGACCGGCGGCGGATAGGTCACGACCGGCGGCGGCGCATACACCACGCGCGGCTGCACATAAACCGGCGGCGGCGGAGGAGGAGGTGCATAATAGCCGCCCCCACCCAACGCCGTGGCCCCGATCGCCCCCAGCGCCATACCGCCCAGAACCCCGCCGATCACCGCCCCCGGCCCGTAGCCATGCCGATGATAGCCACCGCCCCAGCCAGGCCCGCGGCCACCCCAACCCGGCCGCCCCCAGCCACCACCATGCCAGCCGGGATGGCCCCAATACCCTTGGGCCTGCGCCGCAGGTGCCACGGCAATCCCGGCTGTCAGCAGCGAAACCGCCATCAAACCGGCGCGTGCGAAGTGACGCATCTGTCGTCTCCAATCTTTGTCCGCAAGGCCCGGTCCTGAAACCGTCAACCTCGCCTCACACTGGAGATAACCCCCGCATCATGGCGCTTTCCCGGCACCTTCGCCACAATTGCCGGACAAATTGTAACAGCCGCGCGAAACACCTAACGCCCCGAGGAAACCTCCCGATACCCCGCAGGAACCGCGAAAACCTCGTCCGCCTGCGCCACCCGCGCCACGCTCTCCGCCTGCGTCAGGATCGCCCCGTCCCGCTGCGCGCCCAGCAAAAGCCCATCCTCCGTATAACAGAACAACCCCTGCTGACCGTTGCTGTCCCGGCTCTCCCACTCCGTACACGCCTCCCCCGCGATCACCGCCTGCCCCATGCGCTGCCAAACCCCCGAAGCCCGCGTCCCGGGCGGTGCAAACGCTCCCACCGGCGCCTCTGAGTGCATCTGCGTCTTCTGCCCCGTATCCACCACCGTCAGAACCCGCGCCCTGTAATCCGTCAGCATGAAAGTCGGCGCGCCCTGCGGATCAAGACGCTGCCGCCAGCGCGCCGCATCCCACCGCATCCGCTGATACACGACCCGACCATCCGGCGCATTCATCCGATACAGGATATCCGCATCCCGCATCGGCGTCACAACCGGCGCATCCCCCGCCACCTCCGGCACTTCTGGCACCGGGGCCGCAAATGCCATGCTACCCTGCGAAACCAGCAGCAGAAACCCCGCAACCCAAAACCCAGGCCTCACTGCGGCGCTCCGGATGGCGTCATCGCCCCGGTACCACCACCACCACCACCACCACCCGGCGGCATGGCTCCCGCACCCGGCCCCTGGTCATGCGGCGCCCGAACATGCGGCTGAATCCGCTCATACCCGCTCGGCGGCACGAACTGATCGCTCGCAACCGGCCCATAAGTCACCGTCTTCGCCATCAACTGCCCCTGCATCCCATCCCCATCGACACCATTTTCCGACAGGATCACCCCATCCGCCGTCACACAGGCCGAAGCCGCCCCGCGATCACTGGTAATGTTCCATTTGGTGCAAGGCACACCCGCAATCACATCCTGCCCGGCCTGCGTGAATTTCATCGACAAACTCAGCAAAAACGGATTCCGCAACCCGTTGCGCGGCGAAAACTGCGTGAACACACGCTGCGGATTGCTCACCAGCGTCACCTGCTGCCGCGCCCGGTCCAGAATGGTGATGAACTTCCCCGCCGCCCCATCGATCCGCAACAAATTCCCATCCCCGGAAAACGCCACCCGCACATCCATCGGCTTGGGCGCGCCCTGCGGCGTCACGCTATAATCCACCGTCACATCACGGGACGCCGCCAACGGCGGATGATCATCCGCCCGCGCCACCCCCGCTCCAACCAACCCGCCCGACAAGGCAAGCCCCGCCACCATCGCCACCCGCATCACACCCATGCCACGCACTCCGCCATCCATTACCAATGGACCGCATCACGCACGACAACCTCAAACATTGTCAACGGCCCAGACCCACGCCAGACAGCCTCACCTCAATCCGTATGCTTGAGTTCCGCAAACTCGCGAATCAGCTTCAGTCGATCTTCTATCCCAGTTCCCTCCGGGTTGAGATTGGCGGAATGCATGCGCTGGGCAAGGTCAAGCGCCTTGCCCGTATGCTCCGGGCGCGTCCGATGGTCGATATCAAAAAAACCATTGAACTGCATGTCATGCACCATGCGAACCGCGTCCACATCCGTCTTCATATGACCGAGCATCCGGTGAACATGCCCCTTCATCTCGTCGTGAAGTCCGCCAATACCAGCCCGGGACGCCCCGTGGGGCGCAAAATAATCCCGCGCTTCCTGGAGCACGACACCCTCCTTCGGAGGCTCCGCCGCGTATTTATCCATGGACTTGAGAAAACTCTTCGAATCGCTCCTCAACAGTTCAACCGCCTTGTTCTCATCGGCACTTCCCAGAAACAGATTGCCCGGATTGCTGTTCATCATGCTGCCCAACCCGGCTGGAGATTTTCCCGTCCGGCTTGGATAATAGTCCTTCTGATACGAAGTCAGCAATGCATCGGCCATCTTCCCGTCCTGTCCTGGCATCCGCGCAATCATCCTACGAGTATCGCCCAGAAACCGGCCGATGCCTTCCCAGGCAAGCTGATGCCGCCGGTCTTCCAAAGGCCCATGTGCCGGATCCTGGTTGGGCTTGATCTTCGACGCCGCCTTATTGAAATCCGGGCGACCATGATAAACTCCAGTCGCGGAATCATACCCATACTTTTCCGCTTTCCTGGCTGTCTTGTTTTCGTCGCCCTGTTTCGGCTTCTTTACCGATGAATCGTCGTCATCGCCTCTCTTCCTCTTTGTACGATCAGCAGATTTCACACCCTGCTCCTGAAGTTCCTTGCCAAAACCCTGATCATCAGACTGACAGCGCTCCGCATGCCCCAGATCATGCAAAAGCGTTGCTGACGTTTCGGCAGTCACCTTCATGGTTCCATCCCTTCGATAAAAACAACCCTCTCGTTACATCCGCGAATCTGACCCTGTCCTGACGTCATCAGCACAGCCTGTACAGCGCCCCCCTCACCACACCGTAAACCCGGCATCCACATTCACGATCGCCCCCGTCATCAGGCTCGCCGCGTCGGACGCCAGAAACTGCACGACGGACGCCACCTCCTCCGGCTGCCCCACGCGATGCATCGGCGTCCCCTCCAGCCAGGCGTCGTAAAGTCGCGGATTTTCCATGCCAAACCGCGTCAGCGTCGTCTCAATATAGGTCGGCGCCACCGCATTGGCCCGGATGCCATGCAACGCCCACTCCGCCGCCAGAGACCGGATATACTGATGAACCCCCGCCTTCGCCGCATTATACGCCGCCTGTTCCTGCGGCCGGTTCACGATCACCCCGGACATGGACCCGATCGCCACGATGCTCCCGCGCTTTTGCGGAATCATCACCTGCCCCGCCGCCCGGCAACAGCGGAACATCCCGTTCAGATTGATATCCACCTGCTTCAGCCACTGCGCATCGCTCATCGCCTCGGCCTTCACCTCGGAAATGCAAATCCCCGCACTACACACCAGAATATCCAGCCGCCCCTCATCCTGCCGCACGCTCTGGATCGCATAATCCACGCTCTCCGTGCTCGTGACATCCATCACAAGCCCGCTCGCCTGCAAACCCTGCGCCCGCAACGTCTCGGCCGCCGATTCCGCCAGATCCCCGTTCAGATCCGCAATCATCACTTTCGCGCCGAACTCGGCCAATGCCGTCGCACAGGCCAGGCCGATATTCTGCGCACCACCAGTCACAACCGCAATCCGTCCATCCAGACGGAGTTTTTCCATATACATCTCGTTTTTCCCTTTTACTGATCAAGCCACAAGCGGATGGCGCTCGAGCGCCCCCAACGCCAGACCTGCACCATCGAACAGATGGCAATGCCGCGCCGGAAACGAAACCGCCACCGGCTCGTCAATCGCCATCGGCACCGCCCCGTCACTCTGCACCACCAGAGGCTGCCCACTCCGCAAGCGCACATGCACAAGCGTCAAAGCCCCCAGACGCTCCACGATCTCGACCAGCCCGGCTTCCTCGCCGTCCTGCCCGATCACCACATGCTCAGGCCGGACCCCAAGACTCATCTCCTGCCCGATCACGACACGCGCGCCCTCAACCGGAACCGTCACCTGCGCACCACTCTGCAACGTCACCGTCACCCCGGCCTCCGTCACGCCCGAAACCACGACAGGCAGAAAGTTCATCGGTGGAGATCCGATAAATCGCGCCACGAAAAGGTTACGCGGATGGTGATAAAGCTCGAGAGGAGACCCGACCTGCTCCACAACCCCCTTCTGCAACACCACGATCTTGTCAGCCATCGTCATGGCCTCGACCTGATCATGCGTCACATAGATCGTCGTCGCATTCAGCCGCCGATGCAACGTCGCCAGCTCAACCCGCATCTGCCCCCGCAAGGCGGCATCCAGATTGGACAAAGGCTCATCAAACAGAAACACTTTCGGATTCCGCACGATCGCCCGGCCGATCGCCACACGCTGCCGCTGTCCACCGGAAAGCTGCCCCGGCTTATGCTGCAAATACGGCTCAAGCTGAAGAATCCGCGCCACATCCATGATCTTGGACCGCCGCTCCTCAGCCGACACCCCCGCCAGCTTCAGCCCGAACTCCATGTTCTTGTAAACATCCATATGCGGATACAGCGCATAGGATTGAAACACCATCGCCAGCCCACGCTTCGCAGGCTCGACGTCATTGACGCGCACACCATCGATCAGCAGATCGCCGCCCGATATATCCTCGAGCCCCGCAATCATTCGCAACAGGGTCGATTTGCCACAGCCGGACGGCCCGACAAACACCACAAACTCCCGATCCTCAATCGAAAGAGAGACTCCCTTGATTATCTCCTCTTTCAGATAGGTCTTGTGAATATCATGCAATTCAAGATGAGCCATGACCGGATTCCTATTTCACCGCGCCGAACGTCAGGCCGCGCACAAGCTGCTTCTGGCTCACCCAGCCAAACACGAGGATCGGCGCCACAGCCAGCGTGGACGCCGCAGACAACTTCCCGAAAAACAACCCCTCGGGAGATGAGAACGACGCGATGAACGCCGCCAGAGGCGCCGCATTGGAAGACGTCAGGTTGAGGGACCAGAATGCCTCGTTCCAGCACAGGATCAACGAAAGCAACGCCGTCGATGCAATCCCCGGCAGCGCCAGGGGCAACAACACCATCGTCATCTCCTGCCAGCGCGTCGCCCCATCCATCCGACCCGCCTCCAGAATAGGCACGGGCACCTCACGGAAAAACGTAAACAGCATCCATACCGTAATCGGTAGATTGGTCAGCATATCCACGATCGCCAAACCCGTCAGCGTATCCAGAAGATGCGTATTCCGCGCGATCAGATAGATCGGCACCAACACACCCACAGGCGGTAACATCCGCGTGGACAGCATCCACAGCAACGTGCCCCGCGTCCGCCGCGAAGGCATGAACGCCATCGCATAAGCCGCCGGTATGGAAAGCCCCAGCGCCACCCCCGTCGCCGCAACCGAAATCACCACCGTATTGATGGTGAAATGCCAATAATTGGCCCGCTGGAATACCTCATGATAACTCGCCAGCGTCGGCATGAAGAACAGATGCGGTGGCGTCGAAACCGCCTCCACCTCACTCTTGAACCCGGTCAGCACCATCCAGAAAATCGGAAAGAAAATCCACAACGCGACCGCCCAGGCAACGACCGTCACGAAAACACCTTGCGCCCGGCTCCTCCTGATCGCCATGTCACACCTCCAGATTGCGCGCGACGGAACGCACGAGAAACGCCGCAACGACATTCGCAATCACAATCGCGATCACACCACCGGCGGATGCACCACCGACATCAAACTGCAAGAGCGCTCGGGAATAGATCAGAAACGCCAGATTCGTGGACGCTACCCCCGGCCCACCCGCCGTCGTCACGGAAATCTCCGCGAATATCGTCAGCAGATAAATCGTCTCGATCATCACCACCACGGTAATCGCACGGCTCAGATGCGGCAAAATTATATAGCGGAATTGCGCCACTGGCCCCGCTCCATCCATCCGCGCCGCCTCCTTCTGCTCCCCATCCAGAGACTGCACCGCCGTCAGCAGGATCAGCACCGCGAACGGTAGCCATTCCCAGGCCACGATCATCATCACCGTCGCCATTGGAAACCGGGACAGCCAGTCGATCGGCGTCAGCCCCACCATCCGCATCATGGAGGAATAGACACCATAAATCGGATGCAGCATCAGGTTCTTCCACAATAGCGCGGATACCGTCGGCATCACGAAAAACGGCGAGATCACCAATACCCGCGCAACGCCACGCCCGAAAAAATCCTGATCATACAGAACCGCCAGCAAAGTACCGATTCCGATGCTGATCGCCAGCACGCCGCCCACCAGAACAGCCGTATTCAGAAGTGAAGACAGGAAATCCGGATCGGTCAGCAGATACCAGTAATTGTTGAACCCCGCGAAGCCATGCTGCGTCGGGTCGATCAGGTTGTAATTCCGAAAAGAATACCACAGGGTCAGCACCAGAGGCGCAATCGACCAGACCAGCAGGACCACCACCGCCGGGGAGAGCAGGAAAAACCCCGCCCTGTCCCGACGTTGTGCAGGACCCGCATTCACGACAGCCTGCATGATACGCCCCTCTACCGGCTATAACCGGACTGCCGCATCACCCGCGTCACGGACGATTGCGCCGAAGCCAGCGCCTGCTCCACCGTCACCTGTCCGGACAGCGACGCCGCAACCGTCTGACCAACCTGCGTGCCGATCGCCTGGAACTGTGGAATCCCCACGAACTGCGCCCCGACATAGGGCCGCAGCTGCGCAGTCGCGCCATTCGGATCCGCCGTATTGATCGCATTCAGCACGAAAGAAGCAAAAGGCGCGGCATTTTTATATTGCGGATTCGCATAGGTCGAACTGCGCGTTCCCGCCGGAACCGAAACCCACCCCTTGCGCGCGGCAACAAGCTGCACATAGGATTTGGACGTCGCCCATTCCACGAAAACCTCAGCATCGGAAGCCTTTTTGGAAGACGCCGGTATCGCCAGATTCCAGCTCCACAACCAGGTCGGCCCCTTCCCATAAGGCCCCTTGGGAACCGCCGAAAACCCGACTTTCTTCGCCACCTGGGATTGCGCCGGATCAAACAATAAACCACCCGCCACCGTGGAATCGATCCACATCCCGCAATGACCGCTCGCAAACAACGCCAGATTTTCATTGAATCCGTTCGAAGTCGCCCCCGGAGGGCCATCGGCCTTCAATATAGATACATACCAGTTCAATGCCGCCTTCCACTCGGGCGTATTCAGCATCGGCTTCCACCCCTGCCCGAACCATTGGCCGCCATAAGTATTCACCAGGGACGTCACGAACGCCATGTTCTCTCCCCAGCCCGGCTTGCCACGCAGGCACATGCCATAAACCTGGTTCTGCTTGTCTGTAATCTTGTCGGCAAACCCCCGAACCTGATCATAGGTCGGCTGATCCGGCATCGTCAGCCCAGCCTTCTGGAACAGATCGGTCCGGTAATATGTCATGACGCTCTCGGCATAGAACGGAAGCGCATACAGCTTTCCATCCGTCATCAACCCCGCCCGCACTGCCGGCAGGATATCCGGCAGATCATAATCACCCGCCGGATGCAGCTCCGCCAGCCATCCCTGCTTGGCCCAGATCGGCACCTCATAATTCCCGATCGTCATGACATCGAACTGCCCGGCCCCGGTCGCGATATCCGTCGTCACACGCTGGCGCAGAACATTCTCCTCCAGCGTCACCCATTTCAGATGAATCCCCGGATGCGCCTTCTCAAACTCCGAAGAAAGCTGCTGCATGATAATCATGTCGCCATTATTGACGGTCGCAATCGTCAGCGTACTGTCCGCGTGGGCGGCGGAGAGGCAGGTTCCAGCAGAAAGAACAGCCAGCGCGGAAGCGCGGCAAAAGGAAACGAGACGAGACATCGAACAAAACCCTGGTCTTTTCGAGAAATTCGTCGGCTTTGGTAAGTCGGCGCTGAATGCCGGGGCATGGGCCGCCCGGCGTGGCCTCATGCGGAATGTCTTGGTCGCGCGCTCTCCCTCAAAACACCACGCATCTGGCCACGATATCGCAACTGATCCCGATACATCTCCCGATGGACGGACATCTTCGCATCGTGATACGCCCGAACCCGCACATCCGGCTCGATCACCGTCCGCGTCCGGCTCATCAACGCCATCGCACGTTTCAGGTCACGATGGCATTCCCCGGCAACCGCGCCCAGAATCGCGGCCCCCAGCAGCACGGCATCCGGTTCTTCAGGCAGAAGAATCCGGCACCCCGTGGCATTCGCATGTTCCCTTAGAAATACGGGATTCTTCGTATTCCCCCCCGTCGCCAGCAACGTGTCGATCCGATACCCCTCCCCATTCAACGCCTCGATGATATCCTGCGTCCCGTAAGCCAGCCCCTGAACCGTCGCCAGATACAGAACCGCCAGATCATCCTCCGTCGCCGAAAGCGAAACCCCCGAGATCATGCCACGCAACGTCGCGTCCGCATGGGGAGACCGGTTGCCATGAAAATCCGGCAGAACATGCAGATCCGCCGTCACCATCCCCGGCAACGCCTCCCCCTCCAGCACCGCCAGCCGCGCATTCAGCCACCCATACACATCCCCCTCCGCCTTCAATGCGGCCGAAGCCGGATGCGTATCGATCACGAAATCGATCAACGCCCCCGTCGCGGATTGTCCGGCCTCGTTCAGCCACATTCCCGGAATCATCGCCTCCGCATAAGGCCCCCAAACTCCATTCACGAAACGGGCATTCCGGGAAACCGCCATATGGCAGCTCGACGTCCCACAAATCAGCGCCAGACTACGGTCCAGAACCCCTTCATCCACCCCACCCTCGCTTCCCGCACCCAACAGCCCAATCCCGCCCGCATGGGCATCGATCGCCGAAACCCCCACCGGCGTCCCCTCCGGCAACCCCAACTCCGCTGCCGCCTGCGCCGTCAACCCATCGCCCACCGCCCCCCCCAGAGCACGAATATCCCGCCCGATCCGGCCGAATCCGTCCTCCACCAACTCGCCCAACCCGATCCCCCGGAAATACGCCTCATCCCAGCGCTGCTCATGCGCCAGATACGTCCACTTGCACGCCGTCGAACAACAGGACCGCGCATCGCTTCCCGTCGCCCGCCAGGTCAGAAAATCTGGAAGATCGAAAAAATACCTCGCGGAGGAGAAAACATCCGGAAGATGCCGCTTCAGCCACAACAGCTTCGGCGTCTCCATCTCCGGCGAAATCACACCCCCCACATACCGCAGAACATCATACCCACCCGCATTGATCTCCTCCGCCTCGGCCATCGCCCGATGATCCGCCCAAAGAATGACGTCCTGCCCGGCCGCCCTATGTGGATCAACCGAAAGCCCCTGCCCTTCCTCCCCAATCACCACCAGAGAACACGTCGCATCGAACCCCACGCCCCTGACGGAAACAGCCCCCTCAACCGCTTCCATCGCCGTTCGCACGCTCCGGTACACCGCCTGCCAGATATCCTCCGAAGACTGCTGGGCGAAATCCGGCTCCGGCCGCCAAGTCCGCGTCGCCGTCACCGCGGAAGCCAGTTTGCGACCGTCCAGAGCGAACACCCCCGCCCGCGCGCTGCCAGTCCCAACATCAATGCCAACGACCACATCCATGACGAAAGCCATACCAGTGAATTACAGAAAATTCACCTATGCCTGTTTACTCACTCCGGCAAGTCACGAGATGGCGAGGGCCTCCAGAGCAAAACTTTGTGGCCAGAACACACATTCGTGCAATGCACCCTCCAGACGCCGCCGATATTCCCTCACCGGAATATCCACACATCCGAACTGCCCCAGATGATCCGTCCTGAACTGCGTGTCCAGAAGCCTGAACCCCGCCTGCCGCAACCCCTCCACCAGATGCACCAACGCCACCTTGGACGCATTCGGCACGCAGGACACCATGCTCTCCCCGAAAAACGCTCCGCCCAGCGAAACTCCATACAATCCCCCCACCACCCGTTCTCCCTCCCAGACCTCGATCGAATGCGCATGACCCATCCGGTAAAGATCAGAATACAGCGCGATAATCTTCTCGCTGATCCACGTCTCCTCTCGTCCGGGAGCCGCCGCCGCGCAAAGCCGCATCATCCCGATAAAATCCTGGTCCGACGTCACCGAAAACCGCCCGCTCCTCACCAGGCGCCGCAACTTCTTCGGAACGTGAAACCCCTCCAGCGGCAGCACCCCACGCCGGGACGGCTCATACCACTCCAGCACATCGCTCCCACGATCCGGCGCCATCGGAAAAATCCCGGCCGCATAAGCCCGCAGCAGAATATCAGCCGTTATGTCCAACACCGCACCTTCACAACTCTGGACGAACCCCTCTCAGGCGCGTAACCGGAAACAACTCCGGCCACACAGCCCAAGGAACCATCCCATGCCCCTCGCCTTCGTCTATTTCGCCGGCATTCTCGCTTTCGCCCTCTTCGCAATCATCGTCCCCATCTATCGCGGCCTGTCGGAAACCATGATCGCCATCTACACACTCTGCATCGTCATCACCGGCACGCTGGACTCCATCAAATACTGGCGCCGCGCCCGAAACCGCTGAAAGCCTCTCACCCCATCGCCGCATCCTGCCCCTTCATCCCCTGCGCCGTCTGACGCACCGCCGGGCCATGCGCCCGCTCCAGCCGCCGGATCGTGAAATGCGCCCGCGCCAGCGCCCGATAATGGGACAGGAACGCGGCATTCAGCGAAGCCCCGCACAAAGCCCCCGCCACCGGCATCATCTGCAACGCAAACTTGCGCGATAGCCCGATCCCGTAATGGGATGCCACCTCCGCAATCAGCATCACCACAGGCCGCCCCCGCAACAACGCCCGCGCGCTGAAAAACCCAAGCTCGCTCTCATCCGCATCCCGCTGCACCGGAAAACTCCGCAACGCAAACACCTCCAGGCAGGCCCGCCGCGCGTCCTCGTCCCGCAAATCCTCTCCCTCTTCACGCGCAATCTCGGCAATCTCGCGCATGATCGTCATCGTCGTGAAGCTGATATCGGGCACCAGCCCCGCAATCCCACCAAAACCCCCCAAAGCCCCGGACACTGCCACCGCCGCCTGCGCCGCAGGCTCCCGCCACGCCGGGCGCGGCCCCGCCCCGGGGTCAGGCGCGCCAATTCCCAAAACCGCCACATCGAACGCGCGCGTAATCGCAGCCTCGGTCAGGCCCTGCAACTTCGCCTGAAACCCGGGCGCCAGCCCCAGCCCCCTGAAGCCCAGCCTCGCCGCCTGCCCAACCGCACCCCCCATCAGATCCGCCAGCCGAACCAGCACCCCACGCCCCTGCTCCACCCGGCTCAAAACGGCCTGAAGCTCCCGCAACGCATCGCCATCCAGCGCCAGCGACGCCAGATCGGCGGAAATCGGCCTGAAGCCCTCATTATGGCTCATACTTTGTCTCCTTCATGAACATGAATGGCATGTCCGCTTCACACCCGAACGCACCAGCCCCCACCCGGCTGCATCGAAACCCTGTCCCAATGCCTCACGATGGGTCTATACGATATTTTTACGCATTGGTCTCATCACCACGACGAACCCGGAACGCCAAAGCCGGTTAAGTCGGTCTGGGCTGGAGAAAAAACATGACAAAGACATCCGGATCGATCCTTTTCCCCTTCACACTCGGCCTGCTCGGCGTCACAGCCCTCTCCCTGCCGCCGGCCCAGGCCCGCCCAGCCCATCACCATGCCCGCCCGGTCCAGACGCAACCCACCAGCACCCTCGCCAGCCAGATGGACCCCACCAACACCAGCCCCACCGCCAGAACCCTGACCCCCGCGCAGCAGGTCGCCCTCCCGGACGGCGGCGCTCCCCCGCCCCCTCACGGCTACACGGAAACCGTGGACAGCGACCCGCGCTACGGCAATTACAGCCCCGCCGTCACTGCCCTGCACGGCCCCGGCCTCCCCGGCGGGGAAGCCCACCAGAACGTCCGGCAAAGCAACAACGTCCCTTCCCATTTCAGCGTGCTCGGCATGCCGGTCAAATTCAACGCACCCGTCCAGCCACCCTATAACGGCGAAGCCACCTACAAGAACTACGCCGGCCAGCCCGCCAACCGCTGGGACGGAACCTCCCTCGAAGGCTCTGCCTCCCCGCAACCCTGAACACGGCGCCAGCACAGGGGCTAACACAAAGGCCAGCACAGGGGGCATTTACGGAACCAGCACCGCCGCCCCCTCGAACCGCCCATGCCGCAGATCGTCCAGCGCCCGGTTCGCATCCCGCAGCTCATACCGATGCGTCTGCGTCCGCACCCCAATCCTCGGCGCCAGCGCAAGAAAATCCAGCCCATCCTGCCGCGTCAGATTGGCGACGGACACGATCTCCCGCTCCTCCCACAGATCGTCATACGAAAACGCCGGAATCTCGCTCATATGAATCCCGGCACACACCACCCGCCCCCCTTTCCGAACCGCCCGCAACGCCTGCGGCACCAGCGCCCCCATCGGCGCGAAAATAATCGCCGCATCCAGCACTGTCGGCGGCAGAACATCCGATCCCCCCGCCCACACAGCCCCCAGATCCCGCGCGAAAGCCTGCGTCTTCCCATCCCCCGGTGACGTGAACGCATAAACCTCCCGCCCCTGCCACCGCAGAACCTGCGCGATGATATGCGCCGCCGCCCCAAACCCATACAAACCGATCCGCCCCCCGTCGCCCGCCTTCACCAAAGACCGCCACCCGATCAGCCCCGCACACAGCAACGGCGCCAGCGCTTCATCCTCCCCCTCATCCCCCAGCGGAAACGCATAGCGCGCATCCGCCACCGTCATCGTCGCATAGCCACCATTGCGCGTGTATCCGGTAAACACCGGCGCATCGCACAGATTCTCCGCCTCATGCGCGCAGAAATAACAGTGCCCACATGTATGCCCCAGCCACGGAATCCCCACCCGCTGCCCGATCGACAACCCCTCCACTCCCACCCCCAGACGGTCGATCCGTCCCACGATCTCATGCCCCGGAATCACCGGCAGAAGCGGATGCGTCAAATCCCCATCCACAACATGCAGATCCGTCCGGCACACGCCACACGCCCCGATCCTCACTCTGATCTCCCCCTCCCCCGGCTCGGGATCAGGCAGTTCCAAACCCTCCAGAGGCATACCCGGCCGGGTCAGACGCATGGCGAACATCGAAACACCTCCTTCGATCAGCCCCGCCACCATGCCACCCCACCCCGGCCACCCCCTTGATCTGCGTCAAATTTCAACAGCGCCAAACCCGCACAGGCCGCCAACGTTCACACCACCGGCTTCAAAAGGACGCCCGGCCAATCCCGACCCGGAAACCCGGCCGGAGCCTCCACCAACAGGGACACGCCATCATGCTGGCCACACTCCGCCGCCCCGCCCTCGCTCTCACCCTCGGCGCCACGCTCGCCCTCGCCGCCTGCGGTCAGGCCGGCGCGCCTACCAGAAGCGATATCAAACAGGTCGTGCAAAACTACATGCAGGACCAGAACCAGAAAGCCGAAAACCGCACGCTCGGCCTGTTCGACGGCCCCTACGACCCCGCCAATCTGGACATCACCAACGCGGACTGCACCGCCAAGGATAACGGGGTCTATCAATGCGCCGTCACCGCCGTCACCAAGAACGGCACCAACACCGCCACCCTCAACCTGAAAAAGGTCAACGGCGCCTGGACCCTCGTCCAGACCTGACACCTATTCCGGCCGGGCATCCCGATGATATGGATGCCCGGCGCTGATCATCCTGCCCCGATAGATCTGCTCCGCCAGCATCCCCCGTACCATCATATGCGGCCACGTCATCGGCCCGAGCGACAACAGGGCATCCGCACGCTCCGTCACCGAAGCCTCAACCCCCTCGGCCCCACCGATCAGAAAACACACCGGTCGTCCGCTCTCCAGCCACCGCTCCAGCAGCCCCGCGAACGCAACACTCCCCGGCATCTTCCCCCCCTCGTCCATCGCCACCACGAATGCATTGGCCGGGCACGCCCCCAGCAATGCCGCGCTCTCCCGGCGCCGGACCTCAGCCACCGCCCCCTTCGCCTCGGAAAGCTCCGTCAGCTCCAGCCGGGGCCGTAACCGCCCGGCATACCGCTCGAACAACACCCGCTCCGGCCCGGCCTTCAGCTTCCCGATCGCAATCAGCCGCATAATACCAACCTGGATAGGCAGTGATCGTCTTGAAGAAAGATCGGGTTCCGCCCGAACCCGGCAAGGGCATCGGCCCTTGCATCCCTAGTCATGTGCGCCAGTCCCGGAACGGGCCGATATAATCAGAGCGTCGTCACATCCTCGTCGTCGGACGCCTCATCCAGCTCCGCGCCCCACATCCGCTCCAGCCCATACAGCTCCCGGCTGTCCGGCTTGAACAGATGCACGACGATATCGCCCGTATCCAGCAACACCCAGTCGGAACCGTTCGCCCCCTCGATCAGCACACGCTTCACGCCCGCCTCGTTGAGCTTCTTCTCCACATGCTGCGCCATCGCCGAAATCTGGCGGTCCGCCAGCCCGGTCGCAATCACCATGCGGTCCGCGAACGTCGCCTTCCCCGTCAGGTCCAGAACCACGACGTTCTCCGCCTTGTCGTCTTCAAGGCTCCCGGTAATCAGCGCAAGATGCTGCACCAGAACATCCGGCTGCACCTTCTCCCGCACGGCAGCCGCCTTCGTCCGGCGCGGTCCCGCCGCACTCGCCTTCTTGCGCGGCGTCCCCGGCGCCTTGGCCGCCTCTGCCAGTGCACTATCCGTCACGACGCGCGGAGTCTTGGGCTTGGCCGCCTTGGTGGACGAGGCTGCGGTGGTGCGGCGCGCCTTGGGCGGCGCATCCGATGGCGTTCTGGCGATGACGAAATACTCCAAACAATCTGATCCGGGCGTCAGGACGGCAAAACCTTCCCCTGCGCCCGCAACGCTGTGGCCGATATACCGGTTTGCGGCCCCGAAAGGAAAGTCCAAGCATCACCCGAATGTAAAATCAATTCTCGCGCCCGCTCCTCACGCACCCACCCACGCCGCAGGCAAGACGCCGCCCGCCCCCGCAACGCCGCACGGTTATATCCCGGCCGCGGCCACACCGCGATCGGCACCAGCCGCGCCAGCCGCCGCCACCTCCGCCACCGCGAAAGAGACGCCAGCCCATCCGCCCCCATCAACCACACGAACCGCACATGCGGAAACCGCCGCCGCAACGCCGCCACCGTCTGCACCGTAAACCGCTGCCCCAGCCGCTGCTCGATATCCGTCGCCACGATCCGCCGCCCATCCGCCAGCGCCCGCGCACTCGCCAGCCGATGCACGAACGCCCCCATCCCCTCCCGAGGCTTCAGCGGATTGCCAGGCGAAACCAGCAGCCAGACCTGATCCAGCCCCAGCTCCCGCAACGCCCGCCGCGCCACAGCCAGATGCCCTTCATGCGCCGGATTGAAAGACCCCCCCAGCAACCCGACCGAAACCCGGCGCCCATCCCCATAAAGCGGCAAACGGTCAGACATGCCTACGGCCGGACCTGCCCCTCCCCCCGAACCTCGTACCGATAGATCGTCAACTGCTCCAGCCCCACCGGCCCGCGCGCATGCGTCCGCCCCGTCGCAATCCCGATCTCCGCCCCGAACCCGAACTCCCCCCCATCGCAGAACTGCGTCGAGGCATTCCACATCACCACCGCCGCATCCACCGCATTGATGAACCGCTCCGCCACCACCGCATCCCCGGCAATAATCGCCTCCGTATGCGCGCTCCCATACCGCGCGATATGCGCCAGCGCCCCTTCCACATCATCCACCACCACCACCGAAAGCACCGAGTCCAGCCACTCCGTCGCAAAATCCTGCTCCGTCGCCGCCATCAGCCCCAGCACGATCTCCCGCGCCCGCGCATCCGCCCGAAACTCACACCCCAACCCCCGCAAATCCTCAACAATCAACGGCAACAGGGAAGGCGCAATCGCCGCATCGATCAGCAACGTCTCCGTCGCCCCACACACCCCAACCCGCCGCATCTTCGCATTCGCCAGAACACGCCGCGCCATTCCCGGATCGGCACTCGCGTGAACATAAGTATGGTTCAGCCCATCCGCATGCGCCAGAACCGGCACCCGCGCCTCACGCTGCACCCGCTCCACCAGCGATTTCCCCCCACGCGGAATAATCAGATCAATCCCCCCCGCCGCCCCCAGCATCGCACTCACGAAGGCCCGGTCCACACTCGGCGCCATCTGCACACAGGCCCTCGGCAAACCCGCCACTTCCAGCCCATGCTCGATCGCCGCCTGAATCGCCCGCGCCGAATGAAAACTCTCGGACCCACCCCGCAAGATCACCGCATTGCCGGACTTGATGCACAGCCCCGCCGCATCCGCCCCCACATTCGGCCGGCTCTCGTAAATCATCCCGATCACCCCCACAGGCACCGCAACCCGCCGCATCCGCAACCCGTTCGGCCGCTCCCATTCCGCCAACAGCCGCCCCACAGGGTCCGGCAACGCCGCGATATCCTCCAGCCCCTGCGCCATCGCCTCAACCCGCGCAGGCGTCAGCGTCAGCCGGTCCCGAAACGCCGCCGTCGCACCGGACGCCCCCAGATCCCGCGCATTCGCCGCCAGAACCGCCTCCATCCCCTCCCGCAACGCAGCCGCCGCCGCCCGCAACGCCGCATTCCGCTGCTCCGTCGGCGCCACCGCCAAAGCCCGCGCCGCACCCCGCGCCGGCACCGTCAACGCACCGATCTCGTACGAATTCGAAACAATCGCGTCCATGGTCACAGCCCTCGATGCTTGCTTATCTCCCTCACACCCTAACACGCCTCACGACAATGCGGGAGCCAGACACCATGACCGGAAAACTCCTCCTCACCCTCTGCCTCCTGCCCCTCACGACCCAGGCAGAAGACACCCTCTGGCCAACCTACGATCAAGCCCTGAAAAACGCGAAATACATCGACCTGACCCACACCATCACCCCCACGATGCCCGTCTGGTCCGGCTTCGCCCCGCCGAAATTCGCCCCCGCACAGGCCGCCGCCAACGTCCCGCCGTTCGCCCGAAAAGGCGAACCCTACCGCTACGCCCGCTCCGGCTTCGAAGCCACCGCCTACACCCTCCCGACCGACCAGCTCGGCACCCAGCTCGACCCGCCCGCCCACTGGGCACCCGAATATCCCGCCATCGACGAACTCCCCCCCACCTACACACTCCGCCCCCTCGTCGTCATCCAGATGCAGAATCAGACCGCCAGGGACTACGGCCACCAGCTCCAGATCGCGGACATCGCAGCCTTCGAACAGCAATACGGCACCATCCCCGGAGGCAGCGTCGTCTTCATCCGCTCGGACTGGTCGAAAGCCTGGCCCAACCCCGCACTCACCCGCCAGACCCGCTTCCCCGGCGTCTCGCTCTCCGCCCTGAAGTTCCTGCACGAACAACGCCACATCCTGTTCCACGGTCACGAACCGCTCGATACGGACGATACCCCAACCCTCGAAGGCGAACACTGGCTCATGCACCATGGCTACGCACAGGCCGAAGGCCTCGCCAATCTCGACCAGGTCAAACCCACCGGCTGCCTCGTCAGCATCGGCTACCCCAAATTCAAGGGCGGAACCGGCGGATACGCCCGCTACATCGCCATCTGCCCCCATAGCTGGCCCCACGGCACCTCCATCAACCCCCTGAAGGACGCACCACTCCCAAAAGCCGCCCCCCTGCATTGGGATGCGCCTTCGGGAACCAGAATCCGCTAATAACAAACCATTTTTTGTAGAACATTTCGCGGGATTCTGACCCGCCCCCTGGAAGGGGACGCATCCCCATCACCCCAATCCCGGGTTCCCAAAGGGTGACCACCCTTTGGTGGGGGTTAGGGGGCAAAGCCCCTGAGAGTGGTTTCAGGCCTTCCCCTCAAAGAAATCCCGAACCTTCGAAAAGAACCCCGCGCTCTCCGGGCTACCCTTGGCATGGTCCTCGTTCTGCGCCTCCTGCTCGAACTCCTCCAGCAATTCCCGCTGGCGCTTGCTCAGATGATGCGGCGTCTCGACCGAAACCTGAATATACATATCCCCACGCGCCGCAGACCGCAGCACCGAGAACCCCTTGCCACGCAACCGGAAATGCTCCCCCGTCTGCGTCGCCGCCGGAATCTTCACCTTCGCCCGGCTGCCATCAATCACCGGCACCTCAACCTCGGTCCCCAGCGCCGCCTGCGTCATCCGCAAAGGCACCCGGCAATAAATGTTCGCTCCATCCCGCTGGAAAATGTCATGCGCCTTGACGCCAACATGAATGTACAGATCCCCCGGCTGCACACCCTTCCCGCCAGACTCGCCCGCACCCGGCATCCGAATGCGCGTCCCATCCTCGACACCCGCCGGAATCTGGATATCCAACGTCTTGGACTCTTCCGTGGTCCCCGCACCATGACAGACCTTGCAAGGATTGCGCACCGTCTTCCCGGACCCCTGACAGGTCGGGCAGACACGCTCCACCAGAAAGAACCCCTGCTGCGCCCGCACCTTCCCGGCCCCATGACAGGTCGGGCAGACATTGCTCCCTGCATCCTTGTCGGCAGACCCGCTCCCGTCACACGCCTCGCACGTCACGCGTGTCCGAACCTCAACCGGCTTGGTCACCCCCGCGAACGCTTCCGTCAGACTGATCTCAACCTCGACCTGAACATCCGCTCCCGTCCGACGTCCACCCCCGCCACGGCGCCCCCCCATGCCAAACATCTGCTCGAAAATATCACCAAGCCCACCGGCATCGAAACCGCCGCCAAAACCGCCGCCCCCGCCCATGCCGCCATTCTCGAACGCCTCATGCCCATACCGATCATACGCCGAACGTTTCTGATCGTCCTTCAGCACATCATACGCTTCATTGATCTCCTTGAAGCGATGCTCGGCAGACTCATCCCCCGGGTTGCGATCCGGATGGTACTTCATCGCCTGTTTGCGATAGGCCTTTTTCAGCTCATCCGCGGAAGCGGTCCGGCTGACTTCAAGAACGGCGTAGAAATCTAGCTTGGCCATTGACGGTCCTCATCGGCACATGCGCCCCGGAATGCCGGCCGACACTCAAGAGATGGGCACGCGAAGCGCGTTCAAAATAGAGAAACGCCCGCCTTCCAGGGAAGCACGGGCGCCTGAAACACAGAAAAGAGCAGGTCCGGAGAAATCGGACCCGCTCATCAGGGGCAAACCCTTAGTGCTTCTTGCTGTCGTCCACGTCCTCGAAGTCCGCGTCCACAACTTTCTCACCGTTCGGTCCGTGGCCACCCGCAGCACCTTCAGCACCCGGCGCACCTTCATCACCGGCACCCTTGTACATCGCCTCGCCAATCTTCATGGCAGACTGGGACAGGCGCTCGGTAGCAGACTTCAACGCCTCCGCATCCGTGCCTTCCAGCGCGGAACGCACATCGGCAATCGCCTTCTCGACCTCGGCCTTTTCCGCTGCACCAACCTTGTCACCGGCTTCGCTCAGGGACTTCTCGGTCGAATGCGCCAGACCCTCGGCATTGTTCCGAAGCTCGACCATCTCGCGCTTGGCCTTGTCCGCCGTGGCATTCGCCTCGGCTTCCTTGACCATGCGGTCGATATCGCCATCGGACAGACCACCAGACGCCTGGATCTTGATCTGCTGCTCCTTGTTCGTCGCCTTGTCCTTGGCGGACACGTTGACGATGCCGTTGGCGTCAATGTCGAACGTCACCTCGATCTGCGGCATACCGCGCGGCGCCGGCGAAATCCCGGTCAGATCGAAATTGCCCAGCAGCTTGTTGTCAGCCGCCATTTCGCGCTCACCCTGGAACACCTTGATGGTCACGGCGCTCTGGTTGTCCTCGGCGGTAGAGAACGTCTGACTCTTCTTGGTCGGGATCGTCGTATTGCGATCAATCAGGCGGGTGAACACGCCACCCAGCGTCTCAATCCCCAGCGACAACGGCGTCACGTCCAGAAGCAGAACGTCCTTGACGTCGCCCTTCAGAACCGCGCCCTGCACGCCCGCACCGATCGCGACAACCTCGTCCGGATTGACGTTACGCGCCGGATCCTTGCCGAAGAACTGCTTCACGGCCTCGATGACCTTCGGCATACGCGTCATACCGCCGACCAGGATCACCTCGTCGATTTCGGACGGCGTTACCGACGCATCCTTGAGCGCCGCGCGGCACGGGCCAAGCGTCCGCTGCACCAGATCGTCAACCAGGCTTTCGAGCTTGGCACGAGACAGCTTGACCACCAGATGCTTCGGCCCGGACGCATCCGCCGTGATAAACGGTAGGTTGATCTCCGTCTCCTTCGCGGAAGACAGTTCGATCTTCGCCTTTTCCGCGGCTTCCTTCAGGCGCTGCAAGGCCAGCTTGTCACCACGCAGGTCGATGCCCTGATCGCGCTTGAACTCATCCGCCAGGAAGTCGATCACGCGGTTGTCGAAGTCCTCACCACCCAAGAACGTATCACCGTTGGTGGACTTCACCTCGATCACGCCATCGGAAATCTCGAGCACAGACACGTCGAACGTGCCACCACCCAGATCGTATACCGCAACCGTGCCGGAATCGCGCTTACCCAGACCATAAGCCAGAGCAGCCGCCGTCGGCTCGTTGATGATCCGCAGCACTTCAAGGCCCGCGATCCGCCCGGCATCACGCGTCGCCTGACGCTGCGCATCGTTGAAGTAGGCCGGAACCGTGATGACAGCCTGCGAAACCTTCTCGCCAAGATAATTCTCGGCCGTTTCCTTCATCTTGCCCAGCACGAACGCGGAAATCTGCGACGGGGCATAATTCTCGCCACGCGCTCGCACCCACGCATCGCCGTTATCGCCCTTGACGATCTCATACGGCACCATGCCTTTGTCTTTTTCCACGGTCGGATCGTCATAACGACGGCCGATCAGGCGCTTGACGGCATAAAGCGTATTGGTCGGATTGGTGACGGCCTGACGCTTCGCGGCCTGCCCGACGAGGCGCTCCCCACCTTCCGTAAACGCCACCATGGACGGCGTCGTGCGCGCGCCTTCGCTATTCTCAATGACCTTGTTCTCATCACCCTCGCGGATGGAAACGCACGAATTGGTCGTGCCGAGGTCAATACCGATAACCTTGCTCATAAACATCTTCCTTTCAGCGGCAATACCTGGCCCGAAGCACCAGACACCACCCTATTTTCGATGGAGAGCCACCCGAAGGCCGCCCTCGAACCGAGTCCTGATCTAGGTCTCGATCAGAACAGTTTCAACCCTTCGCAGCACGAAAGGCGACCCGTCACGCGGTTTCGTCGATGCCCGGCGAAGCCTGTGCAGCCGCAGCTTCAGGCGTCCCCTTCGCGACAACCACCATCGCCGGCTTCAGCAGACGCCCGTTCAGCGTCCAGGCCGGCGTCCAGGCCTGCATCACCGTACCCGGCGCATGCTGGTCGCTCGGCTGCTCCGCCATCGCCTGATGCAGATTGGCGTCGAACGGCTTTCCATGCGCATCATGCCCGGTAATCCCGTTGCGCTCCAGAATGCCCACGAAAGACCGCTCCGTGCTCTGAAACCCCTCACGCAGCTTCGTCACCAGCGAGTCCTCGCCGTCTTCCTGCGCCGGAAGCGATGCAATCCCGCGCTGAAGATTCTCCGCCGCTTCAACGACGTCCCGTGCGAATTTCTGCACGGCATACTGGCGCGCATCCTCCACATCCCGTTTGCTGCGGGCGCGCAGGTTCTGCATGTCCGCCTCGGATCGCATCCAGCGATCGCGCATCTCCGCCAGTTCGGCTTCCAGAGCCTCGATCCGCCCGGCCTCGTCCGGGGTCTCACCCCCGGCAGCCGCCTCGGCATGCGCGGCAGCATGCGCCTGTGCCGTCGCCTGCGCGTCAGCTTCCGCAGGCTCGGCGTGGATCGGGGTTTCCGTGTCCTGGTTCATCATCATAGCCCCAACAAAACAGAAAAAAATGAACGAAAAGTAAACGCAAAACGGCCCGAAAGCCGCCCGATTCACCTTCATACAAACCACTCGCGGCACGACATGCGATAGCCGTCCGGCGCTCTGTGGTCTATAGGTGGCGTCGAACCTTGCAACGCCAACCCCGAAACCGTCAGAACGTTGCACCCGAATCTTGCTGGATATCGAACAGAACATACCCATGGAGACGACCAAGCATACAATCGCGCTGGTGGATGACGATCGCAACATCCTGGCCTCCGTCCAGATGTCGCTCGAAGCCGAAGGCTTCACCGTCCACACCTATACCGATGGCGAAGCCGCCCTTCAGGGCATCAGCGCCCGCCCCGTCAGCCTCGCCGTGCTGGACATCAAGATGCCCCGCATGGACGGCATGGAACTGCTGCAACGCCTGCGCGCCCGCTCCGCCCTGCCCGTCATCTTCCTCTCCTCGAAGGACGAGGAACTGGACCAGCTCATGGGCCTGCGCCTCGGCGCGGACGACTACATCACCAAACCCTTCTCCCAGCGCCTCCTGCTGGAACGAATCCGCGCCCTCCTCCGCCGACACGACGTCGCCCGCGCCGAAGCCAACGGCCAGGCCAGCACAGGCGCCGCCATCACCCGCGGCCGCCTCTCGCTGGACGAAACCCGCCACCAGTCCCTCTGGAACGGAGAGGACATCCCCCTCACCGTCACCGAATTCCTGCTGGTCAAGGCCCTCGCAACCCGCCCCGGCATGGTCAAATCGCGCGATCAGCTCATAGACGCCGCCTACGGTGAAAACATCTACGTGGACGACCGCACGATCGACAGCCACATCAAACGCGTCCGCAAGAAATTCCGCCAGGTGGACGACAGCTTCAACCAGATCGAAACCCTGTACGGCATCGGATACCGCTACAAGGACGAATGACGCCCAACCGGCGGAGCCTCCCCCATGATCCGTTCTGCCCTCAGACGCCTCGGCGTCCTCCCGCTCGGTCGCCGCTCCCACCGCCGAACCGGCGCCAGACCCACTGCGTCCCAACGCCCGACGCTTCTGCCAGCCCGCCTCCGCCGCACAACCCCGCTGGACAAACGCCGCCTCGCATCCCCTCTGATGCGCCGCATCCTGCTGGTCAACGCCCTCCCCCTCGCCATCCTCGCCGTCACCCTCCTGTTCCTGAACGACTTCCAGAACAGCCTGCTGGAAAGCGACGTCGGCTCCCTGCGCGAACAGGCTCATATCTACGCCGGTGCCCTCGGCCAGAGCGCCGTCACCCGCACCACCGCCCCCGAATCCTACGACGATCTCGAACTGGACCCAGACCTCGCCCGCCCCCTCCTCCTCCGCCTGACCGAACCCAGCCCCAACGCCCACGCCCTCCTCTTCGGCCCGGACGGAAAACTCATCGCGGACAGCCGGGCCGACGCCATCCTCTGGCGCCACATCCCACACCCCACATCCCACAAAGGCAGCCACCACCACGCCCTCCTGCCCCCCCTCGAAGCCCCCCTCCCCACCGCCCCCGTACAACCGGACGCCAACCGCATCCCGGACATCACGCCAGACGTCACCCCCTGGCATCCCCCACGCAACAATGTCGTCGAAATCACCTACGACTGGCTGCTCTCCCTCCTCCCCCTCACCTCCCGGGACGGCATCGTCACCCTTGACACCCCGGACGATGTCCCCGGCCCCCGCGCTCCCAATACCGCCGCAAGAGACCCCTCCGAAACCCCGCCCTATATCCGCCGCACCCGCAACCGGCAGCTCGTCGTCACCATCGCCGAACCCGTCATCCATGACGGCCAGACCGTCGGCGTCATCCAGCTCACGCGCGAGGCCCAGGAGGTGGACCGCTCCCTCTTCGCCGTCCGCTCCTCCATCCTCTCCCTGTTCCTGATGGCCCTCACCGTCACCGTCATCCTGTCCTGGTACCTCTCCCTCACCATCGCCCGCCCCCTTCTCCGCCTCGCCGAATCCTCGCACGACATGCGAGACGTCTCAGGCCGCGCCGACACCGTCCCCGAGCGCCTCCTCGCCCGCCGCGACGAAATTGGCGAACTCGCCCGCTCCCTGCGCGGCTCCGCCCTCGCGCTGTGGGCCAGAATGGACGCCATCGAACGCTTCGCCGCCGATGTCAGCCACGAAATCAAAAACCCCCTCTCCTCCATCCGCTCCGCCATCGAAACCCTCCCCCGAATCGAAAACCGGGACCGGCAGGAACGCCTCCTCGGCATCATCAGCAACGACGTCAAACGGCTCGACCGCCTCATCACGGACATCTCGGACGCCTCCCGCGTGGACGCCGAACTCTCCAGAACCCGCGCCGAACCCATCGCCATCCTCAGCCTGCTCGCCATCCTGACGGACATCCACCAGACCACCCGCAGCCCGGACGCCCCCATCCTCAGGCTCGACACCGAAGATCAGGATCCGGAACGCCCCCTGCGCGTCCTCGCCGTGGAAGACCGCCTCGTGCAGGTCCTGCGCAACCTGATCGGCAACGCCGTCTCCTTCTCCCCACCCCTCGGCCTCATCACCCTCCACGCCACAGCACACGGCACAACCGCCGAAATCAGCGTCAGCGACCAGGGCCCCGGCATCCCGGACGGCAAACTCGAAACCATCTTCGACCGCTTCTACTCGGAACGCCCCAACACCGAACATTTCGGCCAGCACTCCGGCCTCGGCCTCGCCATCAGCCGCCAGATCGTCGAAGCCCTGCGCGGCACCCTGCACGCCGAAAACATCATCGACAACCAGGGCCACACCCTGGGCGCACGCTTCGTCATCCGCCTCCCCCGCGCCGTCTGACCTCACCCCCGGCGCGGCGCCGGTCCGGCCCGCCCCGCCAGCATCACCCGCGCCGGCCCACGCACCTGCTCCCGAACCTGCATCGCCAGAACATCCCGCAGCCGCGCCCGCGCGTCGTGCAACGCATCCTGGCGGCACGTCTCATAATCCACCGCGCTGGTCGGCCCCTCCTGAACCACCGCACCGCACGTCCGGTCCGCCGCATCCTCAACCCGCCGATCCGCCTGCGCCCACCCCGCATCCGTCGTCAGATCGAGTCCCGCCACAGACACCTGCTCGGACAGCGTCGTCGGCTGCCCCTCGGCACGCGCCGCCTGCACACTCGCCACACTCAGAAGCGCCACACCCAAAAGCGCCACACACCGGGAAGACATCATCCAGTTCGTCATGATCTGCACTCCAGAAAAACAAGGACCATTCGTCCTGTCCTTCACCTTGCAAAGCGCACGCCAAACTCAGAAACCCCCGCTTTTCCGCCCCCTAATCACTCAAAAAAAATTCCCACCCGTAAAAAATCGGTCAAACCCACCAAATAAAATGAAATCCCACCCGTAAATACCACGAAAGGCCACTCACCCAGCCTCCCTCAGAACCGCCCCTCCTCCGCCGCCACAAACCCGAACGCCAGACGCTGGTCAGCCCGCGCAAACCCCTGCACGATCCGCATCGTCACCGCCGGTCGCGCCGGCCCGAACGCCTCGCTCAGCACACCATGACACTGCGAAAAGGAATCCGTATCCCGCACCTGATAGGTAAACTGCCGCACGTCATGCAAACTCAACCCCCGCACCGCCAGCAGCGCCGCCGCCTCCACCAGCGCCAGCCGACACTCCTCCACCAGACGCGGCGGCACCTCCCCGTCCGCCCCTACACCCGCAATATCCTCGAGCCGCACCAACTCCGCAGTGCCCGGCCCGGATTCCCGGATCTCTCCCGCCGGATCGTGCATAGTGGAACCTCCCATTGCAAGGACACAAGAATGTCACAATTTCCCCCTTCATACCGCCCCAGAACCGGTTTGAAAACGTGACCCTCCCAAAACATTCCACACGTCACGCAACCTGCGTCGCACAGAGCACTCATGCCGTCCTCATCGAAGGCCCTCCCGGCAGCGGCAAATCCAGCCTCGCCCTGCGCCTGATCGACGCCGGATTCACCCTCGTCGCGGACGATCGGGTCCATCTCCACGGCCACCTCGCAAGCCCGCCCCCCGCCCTCGCAGGCCTGCTCGAAATCCGTGGCCTCGGCATCGTCCGGATGCCCTATCAACCCAGCGCCACCCTCACCCTCGTCATCACCCTCGGCACCCCCCGCCGCCTCCCGGACCACACCCCGGACGCCACCCTCAATCTCCCGCGCCTCACCCTGAACGGCGCGGATCCCGCCGCCACCGCAACCATCAAGGCCGCCCTCGCCTGCCTCGACGGCCGCTACGAACTCCTCGCCGGCTTCACCGGAGGCACCCATTTCTGTTCGCCTCCAACATGAAATAACCCGAAATCTTTCGTCAGTTCCGATTTCATCCCGCATCAGGATGCGATAGGGTCCATGTATGGACGACGCCCGTTTCCATTCCTTCCCATGACGGAAGACCCCCCAGACCGCACGGTCCCTGGCCGTCGTATCCTCCTCGTCACCGGCCTGTCCGGCGCCGGAAAGTCGTCGATCCTGCGCATCCTGGAAGACCTCGGCTACGAAGTCGTCGATAACCCCCCCCTCGGCATCCTCGATGAAATCGCCGCCCGCGCGGACGAAAAACTCGCCATCGGCGTGGACACCCGCACCCGTGGCTTCGAAGCCACCCGCGTGCTGGACGCCATCACCCGCCTCCGTGCCGACCCCCAATGCCATGTCGAACTGATCTTCGCCGCGGCGGAAGATGCCGTCCTCCTCCGCCGCTTCACCGCCACGCGCCGCCGCCACCCCCTCGCTGGCTCCGGCGCCGTCCTCCCCGGCATCCAGCAGGAAACCACCCTCCTCGCCCCCCTCCGCGCCCACGCCGATCTCGTGATCGACACGTCGGACCTCCCGCCCCCCGAACTGCGCCGCCTGATCGAAGCCCGCTTCGGCTCCTGGCGGGACCAGCCGGGCGAAGGCCTCGCCATCGCCCTCATGTCCTTCGCCTACCCCGCCGGCCTCCCGCGCGAAGCCGACATGGTGTTCGACGCCCGCTTCCTGCGAAACCCGCATTACGACCCCGCACTCCAGCCCAAAACCGGCCTCGATCCCGATGTCGTCGCCTATGTCGAAAACGATCCGGACTACCCCGCCTTCCTCAACCAGATCCGAAGCCTGCTCCGCCTCGTCCTCCCCCGCTTCGTCACCGAAGGCAAGAAATACGCCACCATCGCCATCGGCTGCTCAGGCGGCAAGCACCGCTCCGTCACCCTCGTCGAAGCCCTGGCCGAACACTGCGAATCCTGGCTCCCCGGAGACTGGCCCGTCTCCGTCATGCACAGAGAACTTGCAAGACGCGGCGGAAACGACGCAAAAGGCGCTTGGCGCTGGGCCAGACACCCACCATCTCCCGACCCGGGCGCGCAACAGCGCGTCCAGCCATGACGGAACATCACGTCCCATGATCGGTATCGTCCTCATCACCCACGGCCCCATCGGTGCCGCCCTGTGCGTCGCCATGGAACACGTCGTCGGCCCGCAAACCCAGATCGCCAGCATCGGCATCGACAGCGATGACGACACCCTGGCCAGACGGGACGATATCGAAGCCGCCATCCGCCACGTCGATCGCGGGGACGGCGTCCTCCTGCTGACGGACATGTTCGGCAGCACCCCCTCCAACCTCGCCCTCTCCTTCCGGGACGGCGAACACGTGGAAGTGCTGGCCGGCGTCAACATGCCCATGCTCGTCAAACTCGCGAAAGCCCGCCCCACCTACACCTTCGCCGAATGCATCGAACACGCCACCGCCGCAGGCCGAAAATACATCTACGCCGCCTCCCACCTCCCCGAACCCTGCCTCAACAACGCCCATCCCTGCCGCGTCCCGGCCCTCTCCTCCGAACAGATCAAGGCCACCCGCACCCCGGAAGCCACCGCCGCCGCAGAACGCGCTCGCCTCATGGCCTGCCACAACTACCGCTGAACCGGCGCGTGCTGCGCCTCACCCCCTACACGGCAGACCATTTCCCAACCCTCGCCACATGGTTCCCCACCGCCCGCAGCCTCCTGCAATGGGCCGGCCCCGCCCTCCGGCACCCCCTCACGCCCGACCAGCTTCCTGCACACCCCACCCCAACGGAAGAAAGCCTCTCCGCTTTCCTCTCGGATGGGCACCCTGGCAGGACACGCCCGGATCGTCTCGACCCCCACCGGCCCGACAGCCCGCCTTAAAGGCTGTCTCAGAAGTCTTGTTGGCGAGTGGAAGTGTGCCTTGGGCAGACGTTTGGCGGTGATTTTCGAGCATCGGAGCGGAGCGGCCTTTTATGGCCGTGAGCACCGAAGCACAGAAAGTCGCCGCCAAGCTGCCGTCATCGAGACTTCTGAGACAGCCTTTTACCCGTATCGCCATCGCTCCCACACTACGCGGCAGAGGCCTCGCCGTATCTTTCGTCACAGCCATCTCGGAATACGCCTTCCACACGCCTGCCACCAAAATTCTCACCCTGAACGTCTACAGCCACAATCATGCTGCCATCAGCAGCTACAGACGCGCAGGCTTCACACTGGAAGCCATCCTGCCCAACACAGTCATGATCGACGGGACGTTATGGAGCACGCACGTCATGATCCGCGCCCGACCCACCTCGCAGAACCTTGTCCCCCCGCACCATCGCCAGACATCACCCCCTGCCTGACCGTCTAACCACTCACTCCCCCCGGCACGCGCCAACAGTCCAACCTCACCACACGCACACCATAACGCCCCCCTGTTTCCAAACCCTGAAATCCCCCCTACTCTGCACTTCCCCTGCCCGGAAACCACATCCCATCCATGTCCGCACCGATCCAGCGTCCCATCACCATCGTCAACCGCCTCGGCCTCCACGCCCGCGCCGCCGCCAAATTCGTCACCCTGGCCGAACAGTTCCCGGCCGAAATCCAGGTCGAACGCGGCGGACAATCCGTCGATGCACGCTCCATCATGGGCCTGATGATGCTCGGCGCCGCCAAGGGAGAAACCATCACCCTCATCGCACCGGACGAAACCGCCCTCCCCGCGCTGGACGCCCTCACCGCCCTGGTCGAAAACGGTTTCGGCGAACATGACTGACCCGAAACCCCGCAAATCCCGCAAACGCCCGCCCCGGCAGGAACACACGCTCCACGGCGAATCCGTCTCCCCCGGAATCGCAACCGGCCCCGCCGCCATCGTGCGCGAAAGCCCGATGCCAACCCTCGCCGAACGCACCTCCAGCCTCGGCACGGACGCCGAACGCGCCCGCTTCGAAGACGCCATCGCCCGCTCCCTGCACCAGCTCGAAAAACTCCAGCGCAAACTCGATACCCTGCCCGAGGAAGGCCGCGTCGAAATCGGCTCCCTCCTCGCCATCTACCAGCGCATGCTCGGCCAGTCCCGCCTCACCCGCGCCATCCGCGCCAAGATCGACTCCCACGCCCTCCGCGCCGAAGCCGCCGTCCTCGACGAAACCGAAGCCCTCGCCAGAACCGCCGAAGCCGCCCCCACCAACACCCCCGAGGAGGAAGAAGCCGCGCGCCGACGCGCCGGTGAGTTCCGCGAAATCGGCCGCCGCGTCCTGCGCAACCTCACTGGCGTCTCCTTCCGCGCCTTCTCCGCCGTCCCCCCAGGCTCCATCCTCGTCGCCGAACAGCTACGCCCCGCCGACGCCGCCCTGATCGACCCCGGCAAGATCCGCGCCGTCCTCACCGAAGCCGGCGGCAGCTCGGATCACACCGCCATCATGCTCCGCGCCCTCGATATCCCCGCCATCCTCGCCGTCCCGACCCTGCTGGACCGCGTCACGGACGGAGACACCCTGATCGTCGATGCCAACGACACCGACGACGGCACCATCACCATCCACCCCGCTTCCGAAACCCTCTGCCGCGCAAAACTCATCGCCACCGAACAGGCCAAAACCAGACAGGGCGAAAAACGCCTCCGTCGCCTCCCCGCCAAACTCACCAGCGGCGAACTGATCGACCTTCAAGCCAACGTCGAACTCCCCGCCGAACTCCCCGCCATCAAACGCGCGGGCGCCGCCGGCATCGGCCTGATGCGCACCGAATTCCTCCTCGGCAATGACGAAACCATGCCGGGCGAAAACGCACAGCGCACCATCTATGCCGAATTCATCGAAGCAATGGCCGGAAACCCCACCACCATCCGCGTGCTGGACTGGGGCGGCGAAAAAGGCCGCGAACGCCTCGCTCAGCTCGGCATGGCCCACACCACGGAAGGCGAAAACCCCGCCCTCGGCCTGCGCGGCCTCCGCCTCCTGCTGCGCCACCCCCACATCCTCGAAACCCAGTTCGCCGCCATCCTCCGCGCCGCCATCGCAGGTTCCGTCCGCGTCCTGCTGCCCATGGTCACATCCGCCCACGAAATCATCCAGGCGCGAGACCTCTACGAACGCACCGCACGACGCCTCCGCCGCAAGGGTGTCGCCCTGCCCGAAGCCCTCCCCCCCCTCGGCATCATGGTCGAAACCCCCGCCGCCGCCCTCACCGCCGACACCCTCGCCCAGCACGCGGATTTCCTCGCCCTCGGCACCAACGACCTCACGATGTACACCCTCGCCGTAGATCGTGCGAGCGCCGAGGTCGCCCCCCTCTACACTCCCCTTCATCCCGCCGTCCTGCGCCTGATCGGCACCACTGCCAACGCCGCCATGCGCACCCAGCGCCCCATCTCCGTCTGCGGCGAAATGGCGGCCGATCCCCGCGCCGTCGCCCTCCTTATCGGCCTCGGCCTGCGCTCCTTCTCCATGAGCGCCTCCGCCATCCCACGCGTCAAGAAAATGGTCCGCGCTCTCAGCCTCGAACAATGCGCCCAGCTCCGCCGTCAGGTCATGCTCGAAACCGACCCCGCCGAACTCCGAACCCTCATCCGCAATTTCAAACCGGACTGACCCCCGCGTGATCCTCACGCTCCTCCTGCTCTCCCCAATCATCGGCAGCTTCCTCGGCGTCCTCATCCGGCGCATCCCCCAACGCGCGCCCATCGCGCTCGACCGCTCCCGATGCGACACCTGCCACCACCCTCTCGGCCCCGCCGAACTCATTCCCCTCCTCAGCTACGCCCTGCAAAAAGGCCGCTGCAAACACTGCCACACCCGCATAAGCCCCTTCCACCCCGCCATCGAACTCGCCACCACCGCCATCACCCTCTCCGCCATCCTCGCCGAACCTAACCCCACCCGCCTCCCCTATGACTGCCTGCTCGGCTGGCTCCTCCTTACCCTCGCCTGGATCGACTGGACCCACCTCCGCCTCCCCGATGTCCTTACCTACCCCCTCATTGTCCTCGGCTGCCTGGAACCCCTGCACCCTGTAACATGGCCTGCCGAAGGCTGGAAAAATGCCGATTGGCACACCGCCCTGTGGCGCCTCGAAGCCGCCGGAGACGGATGGCTCACACTTGCCATCACCGGCTGGCTCTACCTCAAACTTCGCCACCGCAAAGGCATCGGAGACGCGGACGCCAACCTCTACGCCGCCGCCGGCGCCTGGCTCGGCCTCGCAGGGCTGGCCCCCACCCTCCTCATCGCCGCCCTCTCCGGCCTCACCCTCGCCCTCCTCCACATGGCCCGCACCAGAACACTCGCCCTCACAAAACGCTACCCCTTCGGCCCCGCCCTCGCCACCGCCATCTGGCTCGTCCGCCTCATCCAACCCCACCTCACCCCACCATGACAGATCCCCAAAATTTCCTCACCCGCCTCAAACAGTCAAAATTCCGCGCCCGCTTCCATCTGGATACCCAATCCCGCGTCTATCTCCGCCAGCACGGCCTCCCCACCATCATGGCCCATGCCGAACATTTCATCACCACCCGCCTCACCCCCGCAAACCCAAAAAACGACGGCAAACAAACCCCCATGCGCGGCCACCCCGTCTTCATAGCCCAGCACGCCACCGCCACCTGCTGCCGAACCTGCCTCGAAAAATGGCATGGCTACAAAAAGCACACCACTCTCACCGAAACTCAACAAGCTCAAATCCTGACAGTCATACAGACTTGGATCACACACGATTCTCCAGAAGACGCACACTACACACCAGACCAAAAAACTCTTTTCTAAATAAGGATTTCTCAGCACCACTCCCAAAACATACACCCTCTCTCAACAATCCGCCCTACGTTCCCCCGATCGCAGACGTGAGTTGCCCCGTTGCATAAGCCAACGCTGCCGCATCAGTCAGCGCCTGAGCATGAGCCGTAGCAAGCTGTGCTTCCGCCATCGAAAACGCATCCGATGCGGAAGATGCATCGGTCAGTGTCCCCACACCATGCCCATAAGCCTGAGAGGCAGCTTCAAACGCCACATGGGCCGCATCACGAAGAACCTGGGCAGAGTGGACCTGCGAAAGCGCCGTACCAAGCGCATCCTGCGCGGTCGCAACATCACGCTCAGCCGCAAGTGTCGTCTTCGCCAGCGTATCATGGGCCTCCGCCTCGCGCGTTTCAGCCAGCCGAATTGTATTGGCGCGCAAACCACCCTCATAAAGCGGCCAGGTCATCTGTAAAAAAGCGCCCGCCTCAGGCTGGGCTATGCTCGAAGCCGGCGCCTCCTCATAAGTGCCACGGCTTTTGAGAGTCCCGATATACCCCTGAACATCCGCCGCAATGGCAATTCGTGGCGCCAACGATGCTTTGGCCGCGTCAACAGCCTCACGCGCCGCACGCAAACGCGCCACATCCGCCAGAATATCCGGCCGATCCTCAAGTGTCTGAGCGATCAGATTCTGGATATCACCAGGAACCGTCGCAGGCAGAGGCCGATCTTCCGTCACCCTGATCGCAAGCCGGGTGGTCGGCGGTAGACCCATCGCCTCCAGAAGCGCATATTTCGCAGCATGTTGCGCAGCCGTCGCACGGTCGCGCATATACACCGCCTGTGCTGCATTACGCTGCGCAATCGCCACATCCGTCACCGTACCCTCCCCATGAGCACGCAAGGCCATGGCCGCCCGTAACAAAAATGCCGTGTTCTTGACCGAATCTCCAGCCGCACGCAGGGACGCATCTGCCGCATCGTAACCATAATAGGCGCGAATCACAGCCAAGATCAGCGCCTGATGGGCAGCCGTGAAACCATAGTCCGCCGCAATCGCCATCTGCCGCGCCGCACGCACACGGTCAGCCGTCTGGCCGAAATCAAACAGCAGATAACTAAGCTCGAGTTTTGGAAAAACCGCCGCCGCGTTTGAGGTCAGATACCCACGTCGGGACAAATAGTTCGGCAACGGCAGCGCCTGGCGCTGATACCCACCTAACGCCGATGCAGTCAGTTGCGGCAATAGCGCAGCCCCGGTAATTCCCACCCCGATCGCCGCCTCGCGCGCCTGCTCCCAGACGATCCGCGTATGCGGATCATGCCGTTCCGCCATGTCGATCAACGCCGCAAGATCCAGCGGCCCGCCCAGACCTACCCCAGCCCCCGGTCCCACGGCATTCCCTATGGCATTCGCTGCCTCCGGATCATAGGGCGCCGCAAATCCTGCGGCACCAGAAGGCATTTTCAGTCCGCTGGCAGCAGCGGGCCGCCACGGCGCATCCGGTCCGGAAGGCGCCAGATCACGCGTGTCAGCGCAGCCCGAAAGCAGAAACAATGCCCCCAGCACCGTCGCGGCACAGGCAATGTCAGGCCGTCGCATGGCGTCCCTCCATATCCGGTTCCGGCAAAAGCTCACCCAGAATTGTTCTTATCCGCTGGTCAAGCGTCCTGAACCAGAACTGACGCTCGGCATCATGCGGCAGATCGGGCGGGGGCGGCAAGGTCGCCCACAGCGCCTCCATACCTTGTCCATCACCAATCCACGCTCCAAGCCGATCAAACCACACCCGTAACGCCTCGACCTGGCAGCGAACCGCCTCGGTTTCAGCAGAGGCATCATCACTGACAATCGCTATCGGTATCGATAATAATTGAATTTCCGTCACCATACGCGCATTGATCGCCGCCGGATGCCGACTTGTGCTGGCATGCCGGCTCTCGAACGTATCGTTCAACACCGACTGCCTGACCGCGGCAATGGCCTGCGAAAATCCCTCACGCAACCGTTCCTGTTCCGGGTCAATCAATCGGACATCCTGTCCAACAGGACGATATACCACGAGCTTTCCCAAAAACTGGACCGCCCGAACAAGATGAATACGGGCAACGGACTCCACACTGACCGGCCAGATCATCGTCGAAACAAGATAAACCACGATATTGCCAACCAGAATACCCACAACCCGGTTACGACCCGTCTCCATGTCCAGCGTCGGGCCATACCCCTGCAGGACACACAGGTAAAAGGCAAAAGCCATCTGCACACCGGCATACGCAATCCGTTCACTGCCGCACTTAACCCAGGCCGCCAGAAAAGACACCGGCAGGACTAGAAGAAGCAGATCGCTCAGATCCGTCAAAAAGGGCATGATCCACAAAATCGACCCGATCCCGAAAAATGCCCCTGTCAAAGCACCACCAACCCGCAGCGTCATCTTGTGCACACTGTCACCCACCGTCCCAAGAGACACAAGAAAACAGGTAACGACACAGGTTCCGATCCCGGGCCAGTCCGTAAAACGCTCGATCGCATAACAGATCGTCACCGAAAGACCGAGTTTCGCCGATGCTCGATAATAGGTCGGGTTGCGAAACGCATCCACCTTGAACAGAGATCGCGGTTGCGACAAAATCTCCGGCAAAACAGTTTCGGCCGCAACCTCCCGCCGAAGCAGCAGACTCCGGATGATCTTCAGCGTCCACACCAGCTCCAATGCCAGAGGATGACGCGCCGGATCATGCTTACACATCCTGCCCAGCCGATCCAGGGCAGTAATCTCGAACGCAGCAAGCGCATCCCGTGCATCACGTCGCATATCCACTACATCCGCACAGAGCCGCACCAGCGCCGCCGCCTCCGCCAGATCCCGATCGCCCTGCGTCCCGGCCGGAAGGCGCGTCCAGGCACACGCCACCATGACAAGCCGGCCGACATCGCGGATCATGGCCAGTCCCATACGCTGGCGCTGCGGGTCGCGATGCAACTTGACGGCCAAATCATGAAGCTTCCGCAGCCCCGCAACACCATCACGGGCCAGTTCCAGTATGCGCCGGGCCGAAGGATCTTCAGGTGCACCCCCACAGTCGAGCACGGCCGCCACGGCCCGCAAGCGCCCCGCAAGCGCCCCCTTCAGCATCACCGCGGGATCACGCCCGAAAGCGAGGTTGACCGTGATCAGAATGGCAAGCGCCACAACAAAAATCGCGCCGATCCACAACAGCACATGAACCAGCGATTCTTCAGGCGGCAGAAACACGGCATCGGAAACAGCACTGCTGGTTGTATTGCCGACAAAAGCATCCAGCGAAAACCCGACCTGCTCCAGCAGATCGGCATTGGTCGCCATATACACGATCCAGAACAGCAGCACGTTCGCCAGGGCGCCCATCGTCATCGCCTGGCTCAGAAAACCGGCGCCAAGCGTCAATACGAACATGATCGGCAAACGCAGGGCCGGTTCGGACAGACTGAACGTCAGGAACAGGATCACAAGCCCCGTTCCCAGCAGGATCATCCCACCCGACAGGGTCGCCAGCGTCAGGCTGGACGCCGCATCGTTGCCTGACAGGAAAAAGGCTATCCAGACGAATACCGAAATCTCAGGCAGGCGGAAAACTTCCCCCACGATCAACGTGATCGTAACCTGCATTAAAAGAAGCAACGTGTTGCCCAGCCGCCCGGGCGTGGGCGCAAGGTGGCCCAGCAGGGCGCGCAAGGTTGTCGGCGGTTCGCCCTCGTCCAGCGCGGGTAAGGTTGGCGCCCGTGCCGTCATCGGCGGATAACCACCGCAACCGTCGCACCAATGCGCATCATCGCCGTAGGCGGAGCACGCAGCAGGATACGCACCGGGAACCGCTGCGCGATACGCACCCAGTTCAGGCTACGCGGGACCTTGGGCAGGCCACCGGCGCTCAGCCCCTCATCCGGAACGACACCGGCATTCAGGCTGTCCACAACCCCGTCGATCGGGCGATCCGGCTGCGCCAGCGCATACACCGTTGCATGCTGGCCAGGCGCAAGCATCGCAAGCTGCGTCTCACGAAAATTCGCGATCGCCCACCAGTGCTCAGTATCAATCACCGTGAACAACGGTTTACCAACACTCGCATATTCACCCGCGGCAATGGACAGATCCGTCACCTGCCCGTCACAGGGCGCGCGGACCGTGGTCAGGCGCAGATCACGCTGCGCCTCACGCAACTGCGCCTGTGCTGCCGCAAGATCAGCCTGAAGCGGCGCAATACTCCGCACCGCCTGCTTCGCCCCCAGTGCCGATTGCAGGCTCGACGCAAGAGACGCCTCCGCATTGCGCACCGCGGTCCGGGCCTGATCGAGGGACTGCACCGTTACGAACCCCTGCCGCGCCAGAGGCGTCAGACGCGCCTGCGTATCCCGTGCCAAAGCAAGCTGCGCCCGTGCACTCTGGACCGAACTGGCCTCGGCCCCGGCACGGGACAATTGCGAACTGACCTGATTGGCCTGCACAGCGATCTGCGCCTGAAGGCCGTCCACCTGCGCCTGCGCCTGTTGCACGCGGTACCGATACGGCTCCGGATCCACGATGAACAGTACATCACCACGCCTGACGGACTGGTTGTCCCGAACGCGCAAACTCTCGATCCGGCCACTGACCTCAGGCGCCAGATGCACGATATCGGCCGACAGATAGGCATCATCAGTCCTCGGTCGGACATGAAGGCGATCGGCCACCAGCACACCCAGCACACCGCACAGGCCCACCATCAGAACAAGCAGGGCCAGACCGCCCGCGCGACGCGACATACCCATCATCAGTGCCCGAACCAGATCAGCCAAATACCGAGCGTCGTCGCCAGCCCGACAGCCAGATAGGTCAGCATCGGCAGAACAACGATATCCTCAATTCTCGCCACCCCCAGAACGGCACGCAGAACCGCCGACACAACCGCCCCCAAAGCAGCACACAACAACCAGGACGGAAAAAAGGAACCCAGCACATCCTGCGCTGGGGCCGTCTGGCACGCACTCAGGCAAGCCAGCGCGGACACACCAAAACAAAGTCTGGACACTTTCCGGAACCGCTCCACACCGTCGTCAATCAGGGACACCGCATTCGAAAATGAACAGATACCAGATATCATGAATATGACTTCGCTCGATTAAACCTCGTCACTACGTCGTATCATAAAGATTACCGAAATGGAATGGAGTTCAGTCCCGAGTGTTTGAGTGCACAATGCAGACAGGTCGGGACACTTTGAAGGCATCCATCAATACAACCATTCCTGAACCCGATACAGTAGAGAGCCGCCCAAACACACGCCCGCAATACTGAACCGGATGCAGGCCGGTATTCATCGCCAGGCCGCACCGGAAATCGTCACGCCCCCGATCCACCACTCCCGATCCCCACTCATGGATTACAGATCGCCCCGCTCGCGCCCGGCACCGCCTGAACATGGTTCGCCCCGCCGGAACACAGGTCGTAATCATGCCCCTCCCGCGTGGACGGCGCCTGATACCCATACTCATGATTCCACGGGTCGCGCGGCACCTGGTTCCCCTTCACATAAGGCCCGTTCCAGTTCTCCGCATCCCCCGGCTTGTGCAGCAACGCATCCAGACCGTCCTCGGACGAAGGATAACTCCCCACATCCAGCTTGTACATGTCCAGAACCGTCTCCAGCCGCGCGATGGACTGCTTGGCCACCGAATTGCGCGCCCCACCCAACTGCCGCAACGCCGCAGGCGCCACCAGCCCCACAAGCAGCGCCAGAATGGCCAGAACCACAAGAATCTCCAGCAGCGTAAACCCGGAATCCCGCCTGTCGTGCTCTTTCATCGGAACCTTCATGAATGATTGACGAACAATGCCATCGCCGCATTATAAACCTTGACCCGATAGGCCATGTTCAACGCCGGCGTGCGCGAATGATAATCCCCGATGGCCTGCATCATGTTCCCACGGTCCCGGTCCAGCGCCTGCCGCAAGATCATCGCCGCCCCCGCAATGTTGAAACACGGATGAAACGTCAGCCGCGCCGCCACATCCTGCGTCGGCAGATGCGTCAACGCCGCGATCGGCAGAATCCAGCGCGAATTGATCTGCATCACGCCCATATCCACCGAACCGTCCGTATTCCGATGCACGGTCCCGGCCGTCCCGCCCTCCACCCGCTGGATCGCAGGCAGAACACGCGGGGGAAGATGATAGTGCTGCGCGCTCGCAATCATGCAGGCCAGCAGACTAACCGGCACGAAACCCGGCCCGAAAAGAAATCACGAAACACATGCCTATAGCCCTAGCATCAAAAGACATCCTTCGTCATCCTGCCACCCCATGACCCAGCCCACCACCAAAGCCACCTTGTCCCTTACCACCGCGAACATCCCCTTCGAACTCCACCCCTACGACTACGACCCGGAAGCCGGCCAGCTCGGCATCGCCGCGGCACACGCCCTCAACGCCGATCCCGCCTGCGTCCTCAAAACCCTCATGATCGAAGTGGACGGAACCCCCGCCTGCGTCGTCATCCCCGTCGAAAAATCGCTGGACTTCAAACGCGCCGCCCACGCCTTCTCCGGCAAAAGCGCCCGCATGATGCCCCCCGAACGCGCCCAGACCCGCACCGGATACCAGGTCGGCGGCATCAGCCCCTTCGGCCAGCGCACCCCCACCCGCACCGCCTTCGATATCCACGCCACTCCGTGGCCCCGCGTCTATATCAATGCCGGCAAACGCGGCCTCCTCCTCTCCCTCGCCCCGGCGGACGCCCAGCGCGCGGCAGACGCCATCATGGCAACCCTCGTCAAAGGCTGATGCCCAGACGCGGCGCTACCCACCCCAACCCGACATACAGGACGACCGTCAGCAGACACCCTGCCAGCAACGCCCCAAAAAACGGCACCCCCGCCCGCAACAGAACCGGCATCAACAGAAACATCGGCAGGGACGGCAACGTATACCAGAACGTCGCCCCCACATACGCCGCCATCCGCCCCACATCCCGCGTCTCCGCCCATAACCAGAGCATCGCCAGAATCGACACCAGCGGCAAGGACCCGATCAACGCCCCAATCCCCGGATACCGCCGCGCCACCGTGGCGATCGCCGCGATCATCACGCCCGACAACGCCGCCTTCACAAAGAACAGCACACTCTCCCTCCCCAGTATCCGATCGCCGACAAGTATGACACACTCGTAACGATGACCACGCCCGACGCCAACACCCCCATACAGCCGAACCGCCGCGACGTCCTCGGCTACGCCACCACTGGCGCCGCCGCCATCGGCATCGCCTGCTGCGCCGCCCCCTTCGTCAACAGCCTCAAACCACGCGACAGTGCCACCGCCCACCTCCCCGTGGACGTGGACATCACACACCTCGCCCCCGGACAAAGCATGGTCGCAAGCTGGCAGGGCATGCCCGTCCTCATCACCCACCGCACCCCCCAGATGCTCGCCCAGCTCAAACAATCGCAAAACCTGCGCGACCCAAACTCGGACATACTGCAACAACCCCCCTACGCCAGAAACTGGCACCGCTCCCTCACCCCGCAATACGGCGTCCTGATCGGCATCTGCACCCATCTCGGCTGCGTCCCCCGCGCAGCCGAAAGCGGCTATGCCTGCCCCTGCCACGGCTCGAAATTCGACGCCGCCGGACGCGTCCGCACCGCCATGCCCGCCCCCTACAACCTGCCCGTCCCCCCCCACTCCATGCCCAGACCCACCCTCATCCGCCTGGGCGAAAACCCACCCGGCCAGCACTTCGATTTCTCCAGCATCGTCCAGATCTGATGTCCCAAACCCCTCCCCCACACACTCCCGGTCCAGATGCATCCGGCACAGGCCTCGCCACCTGGATCGACCGCCGCCTCCCCATCCTCTCCGGCTTCCGCGCCGAATACATCGATTTCCGAATGCCCATCAACCTGAACGGGCTGTGGAATTTCGGCGCCATCCTCACCATCCTCCTCCTGCTGATGCTCGCCAGCGGCCTGTTCCTGGCCATGACCTACACGCCCACCGCACAGGACGCCTTCGCCTCCATCGAAACCATCGAACGCGAACTCCCCTCCGGCTGGCTCATCCGCGGAATGCACATGACCGGCGCCAGCCTGTTCATGGCCGCCCTCTACATCCACATCTTCCGCGGCCTCTATTACGGCTCCTACAAAGCTCCCCGCGAACTGCTCTGGCTCACCGGCCTCGTCATGCTGCTGATGTCCATGATCACCGCCTTCGCGGGCTACGTCCTTCCCTGGGGCCAGATGTCCTACTGGGGCGCGGACGTCGCCACCAAGGCCATCGGCGCCATCCCCGCCATCGGCCCAACCCTCGAACACATCACCACCGGAAGCGATCACCTCGGCACCATCTTCCTCCACCGCCTCTTCGTCCTGCATTTCCTGATGGCCTTCGGAATCGTCGCCGTCGTCGTCGCCCACGTCGCCGCCCTCCACGTCACAGGCCCCAACAACCCCACTGGCATCGAACCGAAAACAGAGCGCGAAACCGTTCCCTTCCACCCCTACTTCACAACAAAAGACCTGATCGGCATCGCCCTCTTCGCCCTCGTCTTCGTCACGCTGATGTTCTTCTGCCCCGACTGGGTCGCAGAAGCCGAAAACAGCCTCCCCGCCAACCCCATGCAAACCCCGGCCGATATCGAACCGGAATGGTACTTCCTGCCATTCTATGGCCTGCTCCAGTCCGTCCCCTCCAAATTCGGCGGCCTCGTCGCCGCCATCGGGGCCATCGCTGTCCTGTTCGCCGTCCCCTGGCTGGATCGCTCCCCCATCCGCTCCGCCCGCTACCGCCCCGTCTTCCGCACCGGCGTCTGGGTCATGATCCTGTCTTTCTTCCTGCTCGGCCTTACCGGCAAACACCACGCCGAAGGCATCTGGCACCTCATCGGCCCCCTCGCCACCCTCACATACTTCGCCTTCTACCTGGTGCTGCTCCCCCTCTGCCCCCGCATCGAAACCACACGCCCCCTGCCAGACACGATCGCCCCCACACCATGAAACGCTTCCTCCTCCTGTCCCTCCTCACCACCATACCCGCAACCGCCCAAACACCACACTGGAGCTTCCAAAGCCCCACCGGCCAGTTCGACCGCGCCACTCTCAAACGCGGCTACGAAGTATACGATCAGGTCTGCGCCACCTGCCACGGCATGAAAGCCCTCACCTTCGCCGAACTCTCCGGCATCGGCCTTTCCGAAGACGACATCCGCAAAACAGCCGCCACCAAACAGATCCCGGACGGCACCGACGCCGGCGGCCAACCCAAAACCCGCGCCGCGACCCCGGACGATCACCTCCCATCCCCCTTCCCCTCGGACGAAGCCGCCACCCAGGCCCTCGGCGCCGCCCCACCGGACCAGTCCCACCTCGCACAGACCTACGAAGACGGCCCTACCCGCATCTACGCCTACCTCACCAGCTACGGCCAGACCCCACCCCCCGGCCTGAAAATCCCCCCCGGCCGCTTCTACAACCCCATCGACGGCGCAAAAATCACCGCCATGCCCCCCGTCCTGACGGACGACGCCACCACCTACTCGGACGGCACCAAAGCCACCACCGCCCAACAGGCCAGGGACGTCACCACCTTCCTCGCCTGGGCCGCTGACCCGCACCTGAACCAGCGCCATCACATCGGCGAAGCCGCCATCCTCTACCTCCTCGCCCTCATCGTCCTCGCCACCCTCACCAAACATCAGATCTGGCGAAAACGCCCGTGAACATTCCCTGATCTTTCAGCACGTCAGCAGTTCACACCGGCATTTCAGGCAGAAACAAGCTGCTATGAACGGAAGCAGAGCAGACCTGAAATCGCTCCGCTTCCACAGCCCCGCTCTACAAGCATTGCGTCAGTCCCCATCATATGAAACCAATACTGCAGGAAACTGCATGACAAAGGTTCATGCCTGATGATCGACCTCCAATCCCTGGCCATCCTGCGTGAGATCGAACGGACAGGCAGCCTGACCCAGGCAGCTGGCCAGCTGAACCTGACGCAATCCGCAATCAGTCACGCCATACGCCGCTTCGAAGACCGTCATGGCGTCAAACTCTGGGAACGGGAAGGACGCAAGCTGCGTCTGACACTCGCAGGAGAGTATCTCCTGGGATTGGCCCTAAGAGTACTGCCGCAGCTCGAACATGGCACAGCCGTGCTTGAGGAATATGCACGGGGCCGACGCGGCGCGATCCGGGTGGGAATGGAATGTCATCCCTGCCAGGACTGGCTGATGCGGGTAGTTGACCCGTTTCTGGCGGAATGGCCCGATGTCGAGCTGGACGTAACGACAGCTTTCCAGTTTGGCGGACTGGCGGCCCTTCTGGGTCACGAAATCGATGTACTCGTCACCCCGGACCCGCTCTACCATCCGGATCTCACCTACAAGCCCGTTTTCGACTACGAGCTGGTTCTGGCCGTTGCAGAAACGCACCCTCTAGCCCGAAAACACAGGATCGATCCTGAAGACATAGCGAACGAAACCCTCATCACTTACCCTGTCCCCCGTGAACGACTGGATATCTACACCCGTTTTCTGACCCCGGCCCACATCCTGCCGCGTCGTCATCGCACAGCAGAAACAACCGATCTGATGCTACGTCTGGTGGCCTCAGGTCGCGCCGTCAGTTCAATTCCCGATTGGCTCCTGAGAGGGGTCAAAGGGATAAAAAGTGTCAGGCTCGGGGAAGGAATCGCAAAGTCGATCCATCTGGGGCACCGCAAGGGCATAACACCCGTCTATCTGGACAGCCTCATACATCTGGCAGCGACGATCCGTATCTAGGCCATCATCCGGAACAACATCCAATCCATGATACACAGTCATGTTTCAATGAGATAAGATCATTTTCAATCATGCTTGCGTTCGGCCATACAGGGGTCGGGCGTCCCTGGTCCGATGTCCATTCGGCACGCGAAAGCCGTTTTATTTTCAGGCATGAGGACAAAGACGCGATGGGCTTGGACCTTGCATTTACGGTAAAGCGCGTTCCGTTCGACGAGAATTATCATCCCTCCGAGAATACACGCGCCACGACCAACTTCGCGAATCTGGCCCGCGGAGAAAACCGCGTCAGAAATTTGCGCAACACACTGCAAATGATCGACAATCGCTTCAACACGATGGCTTTTTGGGATAATCCGGCGCGTGATCGCTATGCCATAGGGCTTGAGATCATCTCAGTTGAAATTGATCTTGGCGCCAACGAAGCCTTTCCCGCCATAGAAATGCTCAAAACGTCTATCACAGACAGAAAAAACAACAGACAGATAGACGGCGTGGTGGGAAACAACTTCTCATCATACATCCGCGACTACGATTTCAGCGTGCTCCTCCCCAATCATAACAATGATCGACCGGAATTCAGCATCCCTCAGAATTTTGGCGACCTGCATGGAAAGATGTTCAGGTCTTTCATAAAGTCCCCCTCCTATTACGATAATTTTACCAAACCTCCCATTATCTGTCTCAGCATCTCACACAACAAAACCTACCATCGGTCGGAAAATCGGCATCCGATATTGGGCGTGGAATACCACACGAAAGACACATCCCTATCTGACGAATATTTTCGTAAAATGGCAATGCAGGTGCGCTATTTCATGCCCGATCATGGTTCCGCACCTCTGGCATTCTATTTTTTCGGAGATCTCCTGAACGACTATACCAACCTCGAACTCATCAGCACGATCGCCACGATGGAAACGTTTCAAAAAATCTATCGCCCGGAAATCTATAACGCCAATTCTCCAGCAGGCCCACAGTTTCAGCCCAGTCTGGAACAGCAGGATCATTCGCTCACCCGGATTGCTTATGACCGCGAGGAACGCCGTCATCTCGCTGTCACTCAGGGACAATATGCGGAGAAAACCTTCATCCAGCCCTATCAGGACCTGCTTCGGACATGGTCCGGTCAGTTCGATCTATAACATCCGGAGAACCCGTCCATGAAAACCCTTCTTCCAACATCGACTGCCGGCAGTCTGCCAAAACCATCCTGGCTCGCGCAGCCTGAAAAACTATGGTCTCCCTGGAAATTGCAGGGGGAGGAATTGATCGACGGCAAAAAGGATGCGCTCCGCCTGGCGCTGGCAGAGCAGCAACACGCGGGAATCGATATCGTCAGCGACGGCGAACAGACACGTCAGCATTTCGTGACGACTTTCATCGAACATCTCGATGGCGTTGATTTCGAGAAACGAGAGACTGTCAAAATCCGGAATCGTTATGATGCAAGCGTCCCCACAGTCGTTGGGCCAGTAACCCGCCAGAAGCCCGTCTTCGTGGAAGATGCCATCTTTCTGCGTCAGCAGACCACGGCTCCTATCAAATGGGCGCTTCCCGGCCCCATGACGATGATCGATACACTCTACGACAGTCATTACAAAAATCGGGAAAAACTCGCCTGGGAATTCGCCGGAATTCTCAATCAGGAGGCAAAAGAACTCGAGGCTGCCGGTGTCGATATCATTCAGTTCGACGAACCTGCGTTCAACGTGTTCTTCGACGAGGTGAACGATTGGGGAATCGCCACGCTTGAACGCGCGATCGAAGGGCTGAAATGCACCACGGCAGTCCATATCTGCTACGGCTACGGCATCAAGGCCAATACCGACTGGAAAAAAACCCTCGGTTCAGAATGGAGGCAATACGAATCCATTTTCCCTCGCCTTCAGGAGTCCAGCCTCGATATGGTCTCCCTCGAATGCCATAACTCTCACGTTCCAATGGAACTGATCGGGCTTCTCCGGGGCAAGAGCGTCATGGTAGGGGCCATAGACGTGTCCAGCAACACCATCGAATCCCCGGAAGCCGTCGCCAGCACCTTGCGTAAGGCACTTCAGTTCGTCGATGCCGACAAGCTCTTCCCCTGCACCAATTGCGGTATGGCCCCCCTGTCACGTCAGGTTGCCCGCAATAAACTCAAGGCCCTGAGCGCAGGCGCGGACATCGTCCGTCAGGAACTCTCGGCCTGATCGAGAGAACGGGAGAGCAGAATCATCCTGTGCCACTGCCAGTATGAAGTATCGGCTTCGAAGCTTCATACCTTGGCAGCTGGCACACAGCTCTCCTGCCATCCGGTAGGGAAACCTGCACGAAACACACATTCCCCCTTGACCTGAGAACGAATATCAATTGCAATGAGAATCACTCGCATCCCACCCGAGAGATTCACCCGCATGATCGTCTGTTCCTGCAACGCGCTCACCGATACGGACGTCACAATCGCCGTCCGGCAAGGCGCCGCTCGCCCCGGCGAAGTCTACGCCTCGAAAAACTGCCGCGCCCAGTGCGGCAACTGCGTCCCCGGCCTGCTCTGCCTCCTGCGTGAAGCCATCCGGAACCACGCCTCCGTCACCGCCCACTTGGTACACGGCACCCCCACGGCGCATCAACACGCCCTCGCCCCCTGAACCGGAAACGAAACCGGAACCGGCGCAGCTCACAGGCCACGCCGGAAACCAGAGCCTCAGATATCCGCTTCGGAAGCCGCGTCGGAGTTCAGCGCGATATAACGCGGCAAACCCACCTGCTTGATGAGGTCGAGCTGACGATCCAGATAATCCTCATGCTCCTCTTCATTCGCCAGAATCTTCAGCAGCAGATCGCGTGACACGTAATCCCGCACGCTCTCGCAATACGCGATGCCCTCGCGCAGATCCTCAAGCGCCTTCTCCTCCAGCTTGATATCGCACCGGATGATCTCCTCCACGTTCTGGCCGATCAGAATCGTGTTCAGCCGCTGCACGTTCGGCAAACCACCCAGATACAGAATACGCTCGATCAGCCAGTCGGCATGGCGCATCTCCTCGATGGACTCGTCATATTCCTTCTTGCCCAGCTTCGTCACACCCCAGTGCCGCAACGTCCGCGCATGCAGGAAATACTGATTGATCGCCGTCAGCTCATTCGTAAGCTGCACATTCAGATGCTCGACAACCTTCGGATCCTTGATCATGTCCACTCCTTCCCTTTGAAAAATTAACCACCTCTTCTAGCGCCTGATGCAAACCACACCAACATGCCCCACCATAAATTTCCGGGAACGCAACACATCCCCGGAAACAGCAGCCAGAAACGGTAACGCTCAGAAAGACATCGTCACGCTGGCATTGACCGAACGCCCCATCGCCGCCAGCGGCGCCAGAACCCCCGTCGCACTGTAATCTCCAAGGCTGTACCCACCCAGCGGCAGATACGCATGCTGGTTGAACACATTGTCCAGCCCCGCCTCGAACCGCGCAAACCGCCATTGATACCCGGCCGAAAGATTCAGCAACGCATAACCCGGCGTGCGCGGCTCCCCACGCAACGCATCCACGCTGCTCTTGCGCTTCACAAGCTGCACGTCCGCATGCCCGCTCCACTTCCCATACGTCTCGTCGAACGCCACCACGCCATTGGCCGGCATTTGATGATACAGCCCCGTATGCGCCACCAGATCCTGCCCGCGCACCCAGTCGAACTTGGCGCTGAACACACCCTTCCCCCAGCGCGGAGATGACCACGCCCGATACCGGCCGGACGCATTGATCCCGTAAAGCTGCGCATCATGATTGGCGAACTGCAAAAGCCCGAACCCGTTCGCATAACTCTTCAGCCGCACCACGTTCACATAATGATGCACATAAGTGTAGTACGGCTGAACCTTCACATCCCACACCTCCCGCGCCGCATCATGCCAGTCCGCCGTCACCGAGGCCGTATTGGCAATCTCCGGCGTCAGCCCGTTATTCCCGACATACCCGTTCCCATCGCCGAACCACCCGATCATGGACGCCGCCATCCCGCTCCGCCCCCACGCATAACGCTCGAACAGGTTCGGAGACCGCGTCTTGCGCGCATACCCCCCCTCCAGCGAAAAGCGCCCGTCCGCATCCCAATGCCCCAGCGCCGTCACATCGAAATTCGCATCCGTATGCCGATGGTCCTGCGCATTGAACGCATTCGCCGCCGCCGTGTCGGTCGCCGCCATCCCCATCATCATCCCCCCCATGCCGGACGCCACCGAATACGGCGAAACCGCCCCCGTATTCATCATCACCACATCACTGCGCACCCCCAGCAACGTATGGAAGCGCGGCGTCCACCGCGCCTCCCACTCCGCATAATTCCCGATCCGGTCCCGCACGCCGTTGTTCACGTTATGAAACGTCCCCGGCCCCATCATCATGCTCCCTGGCAAGGGCGGCCACCAGTCGTTCAGCCCCTGATGATCGAACCCGTTGCCAACCCGCAGCGTATTCCAGCGCCCCAGCGGTATGCTCGCCTTGATCTGATACCCCGCCAGACGCGAATTGTCGTTCATCGGCATCCCGGTGTCCCAGCTATGCCCCCCCTTGTCCGAAAGATCGTTCATCACATGCGAAATCCGCTGCCAATACCCCCGAACATCCAGCGTCCCCCAGTCGAACGCCCCGGAATACTTGCCGTTCACGAACGTCGAACGGTTGTTCGTCATATCCATGTACTGGTTCGCAAACCCCTCATACGGCGTGTCCGTCTGCCCCACCGTCAACGCCAGCAGATTGCCCCCCTTGTGCAGTCCCAGCGTCACGTCATGGCTCGCCGTCTTGTAAAGCGTGGACCGCACGACCCCGGCCCCATCTCCGGCATGATAATTCCCACGCGCGGCATAGGACGCATCATAACTCAAACTCAGCCAGTCATTCGCGACCGTCGCCCGCGCGGCCCCTTCCCAGCCATTGCCGTTGCTGTGATACGCCCCACGCGCCCACCCCGTGAACAACACCTTCCCGCGACGCGCGAATTGCGGATCGCGCCGCTCCACGGAAATCGTCCCCGCAATGCTGTCTCCCCCCATGCTCACCGGCGTAATCCCCGCCACCGCCGTCGCACTCTGCACCATGTCCGGTGACACATAGGATAACGCCGGATTCATATGGTTCGGGCAGGCCGACTGAATCCGAACCCCATCCACTTCCGTCGCCACCCGGTCATCCGCCATGCCATTAATCACCGGCAACGAGGAAATCCCACCCCCGCTATACAGGCTCACCCCCGGTATCGACGAAAACAGATGCGCCGTATCCGGCCCGTTCAGCCGCCCCCGCCGCAACGCCTCAGGCGTCAGGCTCATCGCGGCGGAAGACGCAGGCGCATCATCAGCCGCATCCACATCCAGCTCCGGCAGGCTCACACTCCCGCCACCGCCGCCGGGCGCCGCCGCCCGCGCCACACACACACCAGAAACCAACGCCGTACAAAACGCCAGCCGCACGGCGCGCGACAACACGCGCCCCGAAAAAGGAAGAACAACAGACATCACAAGGAACTCTTCGAACGAGCGAACACCGGCACCCCGTCACGCAGAACAGGGCACCACCACTTTCAGCCGAACAAAAAGCCCACAGGCGGACCACGCGGAAACGCGCTGATCCGCACCACGCCCGGCGGGGCCCGCGCCGCCAGCGCACCCCGCATCAGCAACCGCGCCAACAGGCGCGGCAACAGCAATACCGGCAACACCATGAAAATCGCCGGCGCCAGCACCAGAAGCGGGCACAGGAAACACGCCGCCTGCCCGTCATGCCCCGGCTTTACCGGATGCCCGTCCCGCGCCACATGGCGAACCCCGTCCGCCTCATGCGCCATCCGCATCCCCGGCATGTCCATTCCGGACATATCCATGCCAGCCAAGCCCGTTTCCGACATGCCCATCTCCGGCATGTCCATGACAGGCGCATCCGTCACGACCAGCCCGGTCAGACGCTCCAGAGTCGCACGCGGAACCTCGCCCGGCAGCGCACCAGCCATCAGAACCAACTGCCCGATCAACCCGCACAGAACCACCACCACCAGCAGAACCCGCAGGCTCCGCGGATCGGTTCCGCGCAAAGGTGATCGATAACGGCTCATCGCCAGCCCACCTGCTCCCACACACCCCCATTGTCAAATCCGCGAGATCGGTTCATCCCACCCCCATGAACGCGGATACGCCCCTGCCCCGCTCCCTGTCTCCCACCCCCACGGCGCCCGGCAGCGCCCGTATCTTCCCGTTCGCCCTGGCCGCCGTCCTTCTCACGCACGCCGCTCTCTTCGCCATCATCGGCCTCCCCATCCCGCACACACCCCCGCAACCGGCTCCATTACAAATGGTGTTCGAACACACCCCCGTCCCAAAACCGGTCACACCCCCACCAGACCTCCCCCCTCCCGAAGCCACCCCCGATGCCCCCAACACACCCACGGAAACCGGCACCCTCCCCGCAACGCCCACCTTCGCGCACCTGCCAACCCACGCCCCCAAACCCACCCACACACCCGCACCACAAACCAAGCCCCAACCCACCCCGGTCGCCACACCTCCCTCAACCGCCCCGGCAAGCCAGGCCCAGCCCCCCGGCTGCATCGCCCCAACCCCGCCCTACCCCAACAGCGCCCGCGTCCTGCACGAAAGCGGCAGCGCCACCCTCACCCTCACCGTCGCCCCCGGCGGCCGGATCCTCCACACCGCCCTCACCACCAGCACCGGCCACGACGATCTGGACGACGCCGCCACCAGCACCGCCCAGACCCTCACCTGCCGCAACCCCACCCCCACGAACATCACCCTCACCCTCCCCATCCATTTCCGCCTGCACTGATCCCCCCGGTCGCACACCCCCGATCACGTAATCGTGCGCGCCCGAACCACCCCCCATCACCCCCACCCGGACGCAACCCGCCGCCCGCTCAGACGTGAAACTCCCGCCATCCCAGAAACCCGCCCGGAGATCACGTAACCCCCATGACCGATCGCTTCGTCACCACCCTCCCCCCACACGTCAGTTGGCTCGCCCGCAAACCCCACACCCTCTGGCTCGCCGAACAGGGCCGCCGCCTCGTCGATTTCTCCAAGGCCTCCCGCATGGACCTCGGCTTCGGCCCGCTGGACGAAAACGGCACCCTGACGCCCGATGCCACCCCCGACAGCACCCTCACCGCCCGCATGACGCACGCCTACGCCATGGCCGCCCTCCAGGGCCTCCCCGGCTGCCTCCCCCTGGCCCAGCACGGCGTCAACGCCCTGCGCGGCGGCCTGCGGGACCATCGCCACGGCGGCTGGACCTCCGGCCCCAGCGAACCAGACGGCCGCAAACAGGCCTACCTCCACGCCTTTGTCGCCCTCGCCGCCTCCTCCGCCACCCTCGCCCGTCTCGATGGCGCGGACGAACTCCTGAAAGACGCGACCGACATCCTCGACCGCCATTTCTGGTCCGAGGAAGAAGGCGTCATGCGCGAAAGCTTCGCCGCGGACTGGTCGGACGAGGAAGACTACCGCGGCGCCAACAGCAACATGCACTCCACCGAAATGTGCATGGCGATGGCGGACGTCACGCACGACCCGAAATGGCGTCACCGCGCCCTGAAAATCGTTACCCGCTTCGTCCACACCCTGGCCTCACAACACGATTTCGCCATGCCGGAACACTTCAACCGCCGCTGGGAACTCCTGAAAGACTACAACAGGGACAAGCCAACCCACAGCCTCCGTCCCTACGGCATGACCCCCGGCCACTTCGTCGAGTGGTCCCACCTCACCCTGAAACTCGAAGCCGCCCTCCTGCAACATGAAGGGACCGCCCCGGACTGGATGCTGCATGACGCCCGCGCCCTCTTCAACACCGGCATGAAAACCGGCTGGCACACCGACCAGACCCCCGGCCTGATCTATACGATCGACTGGGACCACAAACCCCACACCACCGTGCGCGCACACTGGGCACAGGCCGAAGCCCTTACCGCCGCCTTCTCACTCCTCAAACGCACCGGCGCCACCGAATACGAAACCTGGTATCGCAAGATCTGGGATTATATCGACCAGTATTGCATCGACCGGAAAGCCGGAAGCTGGTTCAACGAACTCGCCCCGGACGGCACCGTCTCCAGCGAAATCTATCCCGGCAAGGCCGATCTCTACCACGCCTACCAGTCCACCCTCTCCCCCGCACTCCCCCTGTCCCCCAGCATGGCCAGCGCTATCGTGGAAATCGGCGTCCCCTACTAACCCAATCCCCCCCCACAGGGCGGTTCCCACGCCGGACGAACGCAGGAACCGCTCCTCACCCCTCCTCCTGCAACTCCATCATCGCCTCCGCATCCGTACGCGCGGGCGCCGCAGCCTCCGCAGGTACCTTTCCCCGGTCCACCCCATCCTCAATCCGCAGATCCCCCACCACCCGGAACGCCATCACGATCGCCGCCGTCCCAAACACCACGGCCCCCAAAGCCTGTCCCGCCAGAACCCCCACCGGCCCGAACCGCAGACCGAACCACACGAACGGGATCGTCCCCAACGTCGCCCGCCCCCAGTTGAACATCGTCGAATACAGCGGCCGCCCCAGATTGTTGAACGCCGCATTCGCCACGAACAACAACCCGACAAAGAAATACCCGGCCACCGCCCACTGGCAGAACATCCGCGCAATCAGCACACCCATCCCATGCAGCGAGAACATCCGGATCACCACAGGGTAAAACACCCCCAAAACCAACCACGTCACCCCCACACACCCCGCCGTAATCTTGAACGCCGCAATCAACGTCTCCCGAACCCGCCCGATCTCCCCCGCCCCCAGATTCTGGGACATGATCGGCCCGACAGACCCCGTCAGCGCAAACACCAGCGAAAACGCCACCGGCACGATCCGGTCCAGCGCCGCCTGCCCGGACACCGCATCCAGCCCGAACGTCGCAATGGATTTCATCACGAACGCACTCGCCACCGGCGTCGCCAGATTGGTCGCCATCGCCGGCAACGCGACACTCCCCACTCGCCGCGTCGAAGGCCAGATACACGTCAGTACTGGCCGCTCCAGCAAATGATGATGCCGCAAATTCAACAGCCCCGATCCCGTCACCACCACCCGCGCGATAATCGTGCTGATCGCAGCCCCTCGCAAACCCTGATGCAGAACCAGAATCATCACCGGGTCCAGACAGGCCGACACGACCGCCCCCGTCAGCGTCACCCGCATCGCCCGCTTCGCATCCCCCACGGCCCGCAACAGCGCGGAAACCCCCATCCCCAACGCCACCAGCGGAAATGCCGGCGAAACGATCCGCAGAAACCCTGAAGCCCGCGTCAAAGCCTCCCCGCGCGCGCCCAATAGTGACAGAAATTCCGGCGCGAATGCCGCCGCCACCAGCCCCAGCAACAGCCCCACCCCCACCATTACGATCAGAAACGCCGAAGCCACACGCCGCGCATGCCCGAACTCGCGCGCCCCGATCAACCGCCCGACAACCGCCCCAAGCCCGATCGTCATCCCGATCGAAACCGAAATCTGCAAATACGAGACGGAAGACGCAAACGCGATCGCCGCCGTCAGGCTCTTGTCGCCCAGAAGGGAAATGTAAAAGAAATTCAACAGATCGACAGCGAAAACCGCCATCATGCCAATCGCGCCCGTACCCGCCATCGTCATGACATGCCGCATGATGCTCCCTGTCACGAAACAGGCGGTCCGAGGGGCGGAAGCCCGGGGGTCGGCATGTGTCACGTCAACTGAAATCCAGACGGAGATAAAAAGGGCAGCCTCATTCTGCCTCGCCCATTTCCTACAGGAAATAGCTCACAAGCCCCACCCCCAATCCTAACCCCGCTTTCTTTCCAGAAACTATACCCGTCAATATATCGTCATATCTCCATGCCGAACCCATCCATCCAACCGGAGAACAAAGCCCATGCCAGGGAGAGGCAATGACTGGTTCACGCCAAGAACCCCACACACCACCCTGCGCTCACAAGCCACCAGAGACCGCATCCTCCTCGAAGCCAGCCGTCTGTTCGCCCGGCACAAATACGAGGCCACCACCATCCGCGCCGTCGCCACGGCCGCAGGCGTCACGCCCGCCCTCGTCATGCGCTATTACGGCAGCAAGGACGGCCTGTTCGCCGCCGTCACGGAACTCAATTTCTACGTCCCGGACCTGTCAGGCATCCCGCCAAAAGACCGCGGGGCCGCAATGGTCGCCAACTTCCTGCAACGCTGGGAAGGTGATTCCCGCAGTGAAGGCCTCCACATCCTCATCCGCGTGGCCTCCTCACTGGAATCCGCCCGCCTGCGCCTCATCGAAGCAGTGGACATGCAGACACGCGCCATGGTCGGAAACACGGGAACCCCGGACTCCCGGCGCACGCGCTCGGCCCTCATCGCCACGCAGTTCGGCGGCCTCGCCTTCACCCGCTACGTCCTGCGCATCCCCTCCGTCGTGGCGCTGGATCACCCCACCATCATCAGGAACATAGGCCCCGTGATCCAGCACTACCTGGACAGCTAGATCCGCAACTCCCCACGGATCTGCGCATGGTTCAGCAACGCCGCCAGAACCGTCCCGCCAATCGTGTTCCCCAGCAACGTCGGCAGGAAAAACCGAACCACATACTCGTGCACCGACGCATGGCCCGACATCACCGAAAACACACACTCCGCAGACCCCGCAATGATATGCGGCGTCCCGAACACCGCCACCATCGTCGTCAATATCACGATCAGAAACGGCTTCGCAGGCCCCGACGCCGGCAACAGCCACACCATCAACCCGATCAGCCACCCCGCCAGAGCCGCCAGCGCCACCGTCTGCCAGAAATCATGCGCCATCGTCGCCGCCCCCAGATGCTGCATCGCCACCAGCGTCTCCGCCGGAAACACCCCGGACCGCGCCGCGAACCAGCCCCACAACCACGTCGGCACGATATTCGCCACCAGCACCACGGCCCATACCCGGAACGTCCGGAAAATCATCCCCCGATCCCGCTCCGTCAGCGCCGGAATCAGCGCCGTCAACGTCGTCTCGGTGAAAAGCTGCTGCTGCCCCAAAATCACGATCAGAAACCCGATGCTATACCCCAGGCTCGCAATCAGCCGGGACCACGACACATCCGGCAGCGCTGCCTCGATCGTCGCATCGGACAGAAACGAAAATCCCACCGAAAGCCCCGCCGCCAGCCCGGACCACGCCAGCCCGGAAAAGGATCGCTCCAGCTCCTCCAGCCCCTGCTCCCGCACGATCTCATGAATAACAAGCGGCCCCACCGGCGCACGCTCCGCCGCCTGCTCCCGCTCCTGCTTATCCAGATGCGGCGACTGATCCCCACTCTCACCGGCCATACGCTCACACGCTCCTCATTCGGTTGAGAAGCCGCAACGCACAAACCCTTGGCGCGGATCAAACAGCCGCACCAAAACAAAAACCCCCCGGAGTCGCCTCCAGGGGGTTTTCCAACACGGCAGGGCCGCCGGAAATCAGGCGCTCTTGCGAAGCTCGGCAGTCTCGACCACCGCATAGGGCCCGGCCGAAACGATCTTCAGACCCAGCAGGCCCGCACTATTCGGCTGCCGCGCACCAAGCGACAACGTCGCCATGCCGTCCGTCCAGCGCATATCCGTAGCCTCGACCCCATGCCAGCCAGACGCCGAGGCATCCGTCAGATGAGACGTCACCGCCCGTGTATCATTGGAGTCCCACAGCATGACAGAGCCAACCAGCACACCCAGCTCACGGCGATCGTCCACGAACGGGCCAACCACATCCGCCGGCTTCCCGCTGCGCGACACGATGCGGACAGACTCCACACCCTCCGGCAGAGCGAAGATCGTGTAACCATTGGCCTCACGCAGCTTGCGCAGAACCGTGCCCGCATGGGTCGTCAGCGTCAGCTCCGCATCGTCCGTCGTCGCCACCGAACCCGGCACCACATGACCAAGGCTCTCCGCCCGCGCCACCAGACGCGCATGGATCGGCTCAACCACGGCGCGCGCCACCATCAGGGGCACCGCCGCCTCGTCCCAGCTCTTCGCAGCCGTGAAGATCGGCGTCACGTCGGACGCGAAGGTATGGCGGTTGCCCGTGTCGAGATAGCTCTCGGTCGCCAGATTCTCGGCCACAATCACGCTGTGCTGCGCCGTCTCCACATGATGGAAACGATAGCTCACCTGGCTGCGGTCATAGAAAATCGTCGCACCGTTCACCAGCATACGCGCCGGGATCAGCCCGCCATCCACCAGAATGCAATGCTCCGGCGTCACATACAGGTCACGCGCCGGCTGGTTCGCGCCGATCGCATGGGCGCGAATGCAAACCGCATATCCGGCATCCGCATCCGCCAGCGCCGTGTCGGCCCGGAAATCCTGGCTCCCGACCCACGTCACCGCACGATGCGAAACGGACTCGCCCACAACCTCGACCATATCGCCCACACGCAGCGTCTCAACCGCCACATCGCCGCGATCGGTCCGGATCAGCGTGCCATCCAGGAAGCACACGTTCGGATTGCCCGAATTGGTGTCCGTGATGATCCAGCCGCCGCCCGGAAGCGCCGTTACGCTCGGCGTGCCCGGATGGAAACCATGCGCGAAATTGACCGCCCCCAGCGTCAGCGTCTGGCCATCCTGCATCGTCACGACCAGCTCGCCACCCGTGCCGGCCGAATTCACGACATACTGCGCCGAAACCGGAGCGGACGGAGCCGAAGGCTCGATCCCGAACACCGTGTTGGAAGATACGTTGTTGAACGTCGTGGTCACGTTCTTCTCGGCACCCGTCAGGAACAGCGTATTGTTCGCACCCGTCGGGGAGAAGTTCACCGTCGCGCCGGACGCATAGAAACCGGCATACAGCGTACTGCCCGCCTCGATGTTGATCGTCATGGAATCCGCGACCGAAACCGGATACTGCGCACTGCCCAGCGTGGAGTTGATCAGATTGATCGTCCCGCTGCCATTCAGGCGGCTGTTATCCAGAATCACGTTGCCGTTGTTGTTGAGAATGCTCAACGTCCCGGAAATAACGTTCGGCCCACCCAGCTCGACATGGCCCGGCGTGTTGATGATCAGGTTGCCGGTCTGGAAAATCTGCATGGACGCCGTGGCGAACACATTGCCCGGGCTGTTCGGCAGAGCCGTCACTTCCACAGTCGCATCATCGCCGATCGTCAGCGAATGGATCTGGTTGTAATTCGCCGTGCTGTCCACCACGAACGCCGGATTGTCGGACGTCCCGCTGATGTTCGCTTCCTGGCAAACCTCGGACTGCGGCAAAATCCCGTCGCTCCAGTTCGCCGTGTCAGACCAGTCATTATTGCCGGCCGCGCCAGTCCAGTAGTTCGCCATTAGAGAATATCCCTCGAACATGTTGAATTTCTGCCAGTTCGTGGCGCCGAAACAGCACTCTTTCACATCAGGCAGGTATTGGATTTTTCAGGCAGCGCTATAAGGTCGCGCTCACCTTCTCCATAACGGATATCGACTACGATGAGCAGCGCATTTTATAGAATGATGTTTATTTAACTTCTAATAATGCTTAATTATCGTCTGGTTTTGTTTACCGACCAAATAACGTTATAATTTAATACCAAGATAACGGTTGATGTTGCTTCTTCATTATTGATTCGATAATCAGCCGTTAAATTCCATCTCCCACCACCCTTCACCCCGAGACTCACATGCCCCCCTGTCCCAAACCGGTCATCTTCGACACGGACCCCGGAATCGACGACGCGATGGCCCTGGCCCTGCTCGCCCGCCGCCCGGAAATCAGCCTCCGCGCCATCACCACCACATTCGGCAACCTCGACATCGCCAGCACCACCCGCAACGCCCGCCTGCTCCACGCCCGCCTCGGCCTTTGCGCCCCCATCGCCCAGGGCGCGCATAAACCCCTCGCCACCCCCTTCAACGGCGGCGTCCCCTGGGTTCACGGCGCGGACGCCCTCGGCAACACCACCAGTGCCTACACCGATCTCCCCCTCCCCCCACTCGATCCACGCCCTGCACACCAGCTCATCATAGACCTCGCCCGCGCCCATCCCGGCCAGCTCACCATCATCGCCGTCGGCCCCCTCACCAACCTCGCCCGCGCCCTCCAGGAAGCCCCGGATATCGCGAACCTCATCGCCGGTCTCAGCATCATGGGGGGCGCCTTCGGCACCAACGGCCACCGCGGCAACGTCTCCCCCGTCGCCGAAGCCAACTTCGCGTCAGACCCCCACGCAGCCGACATCGTCGCCACAGCCGCATGGCCCGTCACGTTCATCGGCCTCGACGTGACCCAGGAACTGGTCATGACCGAAGCATATCTCAGGGATTTACAGGAAAAAGGCGGCGCGGACGGTCAACTCATCTGGGACGTCTCTCGCTTCTACCAGTCCTTTACACAAAACACGCGCGATATTCAAGGCGTCTTCGCCCATGACAGCCTCGCCGCCCTCCACGCCGTCCGCCCGGACCTGTTCAAAACCCGCCCCGGCCCCGTCCGCGTCGTTACCGAAGGCCTCGCCCGCGGCGAAAGTATCCAGCGCCCGAACGGCGCCCCCCTCCCCCCCGCTCCAGCCTGGGACGATCACCCCCCTCAGTCCGTCGCCATCGCCCTGGACGAACCCGCCGCCCTCCAGGCCTACGCCGAAACCGCCTTCCGCTAGAACCCCGGTCCAGAAACCCCGCCAACACCCTATCGGCGGCGGTTTCCTGCACGTCACCCGTCAAGAAACCACCGCCAGAACCACGCCCGGAAACGCGCTTCCAGCCCCTATCGAAACACTCTCACACCACCACCCGCCCGCGATACAGCGCACTCAACCCACGCACCATCGCCCACACAGTCAACACACCCCAGACCGCAATCATCCCCCACGGCACCACCATAAATATCAACCCGATCCCACCCGTCACCGCTCCCAGCGCCGCCACAGCCCCATGCACCACCCCAATCACCATCCACGCAAGAACCCCACACCAGAACATCCGAATCTGCCACGTCAACTGCCCCCGAACCGCCGCATCCAGACACCGCCAACGATGCCAGTGCGCGATCCCAGCCCCGATCAACGCCGTCACGCCGGTAAGGAAACCCACCCCATACAGCAGATACACCAACAGGATCACATCCCGATCGCGATCCCGCACATACAGGAACCGCGCCCCCGATTCCGGCATCGAAAACCCCTGCATGATAATCCGCACTCCTGAATCCAGTGAAACCTGATCAGAACCGTGCAATTCCCATGCCAACCCGCCAAAATCCTAGAAATCTCCGTGGACCACATCTCAAAATCAGCATATCTCACACCAGATTGGGGTTTCTCACCACTCCCGGAACGTACCGTTCGAGAAGCCCCACCCGCGCGCAACCTGAACCATCCCCTCGGCACCGAACCCGACCTCTCCCGCGCCACCGTCCTCCGCGCCATCACCCTCAATTCCTCATGGGAACTCCGTCAGGACCAGCAAACCGGCTCCCTCGAACCCGGCAAACTGGCAGACCTGATCATCCTGGACCGCAACGTCATGCAAATCCCGGCGGACAACATCGCACAAACCAAAATCCTCCTCACCAGGGTCGGCGGAAAAACCGTCTACAGCACCGGAGATCTCACCCCCCGCCTCAAACTGCCCCCCTCCCCGTCCCTCATTCGGGCCGGGAACCCCCTCAAACCGGCTCATTCACCACACGATGCGGCCCCGGCGGGGTCCGCGCCAGCCGGATCGTCACCAGATAGATCACCAGCCCCACCACGGACAGAACCGCCCCGCTCCACCCTACCGCCTCATACCCATACCCCCACCCCAGCAACATCCCGCTCACCGCCGCCCCCAGCGCATTGGCCGCATTGAACGCCGAATGATTGAGCGACGCCGCCAGCGTCTGCGCATCCTCCGCCACCTCCATCAACCGCGTCTGCATCGCCGGAGAAATCACGACCAACGTCGCCGGCAATAAAAACACATCGATCAGCAACAACCCCGGCTGATGCAGCAACGCTGCAAACCCCAGCAGAAACACGACGCTCAACCCCAAAGACCCGATCGCCGTCCGATCCAGATTCCGGTCGATCAACCCCGCCCCGAAATGATTGCCCACCACCATGCCCAGCCCCCACACCACCAGATACAGCATCACCCCCCAGCCCGGCAGATGCGTCTCCACACTCAACGCCGCCGTCAGAAACGTATAAACGCCAAACAACCCGCCAAACCCGATCGCCCCCGTCAGCAACGTCAGCAGAACCTGCGGCCGCCGGAACGCCCCAAGCTCCCGCAGCGCCGAAGCCCCCTCCGGCGCCGGATCGGACGGCACATACCGCCATACCATCGCCAGATCGATCACGCTCAACGCACAGATCACCGCATAAGACAGCCGCCACCCGATATGCTCCGCCGCGAACGCCGACAGCGGAGACCCGATCACCGTCGAAATCATGATCCCGGACAAAACCTTCCCCACCGCCCGCCCCCGCCGCGCCCGCTCGAACAAAGACGCCGCCACCAGCGCCGAAACCCCGAAAAACGCTCCATGCGGCAACCCCGTGAAAAACCGCGCCGCCTCGATCGAAAGCAGGGTCGGCGCCACCGCACTCAGAAAATTCCCCAGGCAGATCACCCCCAGCAACACCAGCAGCAAAGACCGCCGCGCCATCCGCGCCCCCACGATCGCAAACAGCGGCGCCCCCACCACAACCCCCAGCGCATAAGCCGGAATCGCCCCGCTCGCCCGCGCCAGCGGCAACCCCAGCGAACGCGCGAACTCCGGCAACATCCCCATGATGCCGAACTCCCCCGTCCCGATCAGAAACGTCCCCAGCATCAACGCATAAATCGCAGGCGACACCCCATGCGGTGCCGACACGCGCGCAATCGTCTCAAGACCGGGTTCCGCCGCGTCCATAAAATCTCTTCCATCTCTCGTGATCCTCCGCCGATATCACGCCAGACACCCCGCGAACAGACAACGATACTTGACTTTACACGCCCCGCGCGGTTCCTCGCACGGCACCTTGCCCATTCCAAAGGATCATCACGCTGCTACACAACTGGGACCATCTGCTCGGCCAATACGGATACGGGCTGATCGGCGTCGTCGTGATGTTGGAAAGCATGGGCCTGCCGCTCCCGGCCGAAAGCCTCCTGATCGCCGCCTCCCTCTATGCCGCCAGCACCCACAAGCTCGACGGCACCTGGATCGCCGCCGCCGCCGTCACGGGCGCCATCATGGGCGATAACCTCGGCTACCTGATCGGCCGCGCCATCGGCTTCAAACTGCTGGCGAAATACGGTAAAAAAGTCGGCCTCACCGGGGAACGCCTCACCCTCGGCCGATACCTGTTCAAAAAACACGGCGGAAAAGTCGTCTTCCTCGGCCGCTTCGTCGCCATCTTGCGCGTCTTCGTCGCCCTCCTCGCCGGCGCCAACCGCATGCCTTGGCAAACCTTCCTGTTCCACAACGCCCTCGGCGGCCTCTGCTGGGCCGGCGGATACACACTCTGCACCTACTATCTGGGCCGCGAAGTCCTCAGCCTCTCCACACCCATCGCCATCGGCGCCGGAACCATCGCCACCATCGTCATCGGTAGCGCCTTCCTCTTCCTCAAGAAAAACGAAAAACGCCTGACGGACGAAGCCATACGGGAAGCCGAAGCGGACGAAAAACACAGCCGTCACAAACCCGCCTGAACAGCCTCACCCCCGCTCGACATGCTCCATATGCTCCAGCGCCAGAGCCTCGCTGTCATGGGAGAGAACCGCCGCCACCGCATCCCACGCCTCCTGCGCCGCGGGCCGGATACGCGCAAACATCTCCCCTTCATAAGCCGCCACAGCCCGCCCCCAATCCCCATCCTCCAGCAGATGCCGCGCCAGCTCCGCCGCATCGAACAACGCGGCATTCGCCCCCTCCCCGCCAAAGGGGGACATCACATGCGCCGCATCCCCCATCAACGTCACCCCCCGTCGATGCGCCCAGCCATGCCCCACCGGCAACGCATGAATCGGCCACACCGCAATCCGGTCCCCCGCCACACGGAACAGATCCAGAAACATCTCCCCCCAACCGGAAAACTCCCGCTCCAGCTCACGCCGAACCGCCCCCGGATCGGCAAAATCGAACCGCCGCCGCACCCAGTCCCGCGGCACCCGGAAGATCGCATACACCCGCACATGCCCACCCCCGTTCCGCTGCGCGATAATCCCCAGCCCGTTCCCATAAGCCTCAACCTTCCCCCGCCCCACCAGCGCCGCCACCCCCGGATGCCGCCCATCCACATCGTCAATCCCAAGCTCCACGAACGAAATCCCCGTATAATGCGGCTCATAGGCGGACAGCAGCGGCCGCACACAGGACCAGATCCCATCCGCCCCCACCACCAGATCGAACGCCTCCCGCACGCCGCCCTCCCGCACGACATCATGCCCCCCATCCCCCCGCGCCTCGATGGACCCGACCCTGCTCCCCCACCGCACCACCCCCTCCGGCAACGCCTCCAGCAACAGCGCCCGCAACGCAAACCGATCCACCTCCGGCCGGTCCCCCGCAACTCCAAGATGCTCGGCCAGAACCCGCCCCTCCATCGTCAAGACCCGCGAGTCCTGATCCTCATACCGTGCGACACCCAGAAACGCCTCCCGCAACCCGGCTCGCTCCAGAGCCGCCTGCCCCGTCTCCCGATGCAGATCCAGCGTCCCGCCCTGCCCCCGCGCCAAAGGCCCCGCATCCCGCTCGAAAACGGTTGCGCTCCTGCCATGCCGCGCCAGAATGGCCGCCAAAGCCAACCCGGACGGCCCCCCACCAATCACCGCGATACGAGGAAACGACGCCATGACACACCCTTTCGAAACACACGATAGCCTCCCACCCATACCATCTACATAGGCACCTATTCAACATGAACGATGCCCCTCCGCTCGGTATCGGGCGCCTGCTCGGCCAGGCCGCCCGCAACCTCAGCCGCATCGCCGAAGCCCGCCTCCGTCCGCTCGGTCTGGGCATCAGCCACGCCCCGGTCCTCGCCGCCCTCCAGCAGGAAACCGCCCTCCCCCAGAGCGAACTCGCCCGTCAGGCCCGCGTCGAACAGCCCTCGATGGCACAAACCCTCTCCCGCATGGCACGGGACGGCCTCATCGCCCGCACGCCAGACCCGAAAGACCGCCGCAGCCAGATCATCACCCTGACGGACAAGGCCCGCACCCTCATCCCCGAAGGCCGAAGAATCATGCAACACAGCGAACGCGCCGCCGTTGAAGGCCTGACCCCGGAGGAAACCGCTCTCCTTCTCGCCCTCCTCACCAAAATCGTCACCAACACCGATCGCATCATCGAAACGGAACTCACCCCATGACCCACCCCTCCCCCTGGACGCTCGACGCCCTCCCTCGCCTCACCGGCAAAACCGCCCTCGTCACCGGCGCCACCGGCGGCCTCGGCCTCGAAACCGCCCTCGGCTTTGCACGCCTCGGCGCCACCGTCCTCCTCACGGGCCGCAACCCGGACAAAAGCCGCAACGCCCTGCTCTGGATACGCGAACACGCCCCGCAGGCCACCATCCGCTTCGAACCCCTCGACGTCGCCTCCCTCGACGCCATCGCCGATTTCGCCGATACCCGCCTCACGGACGGCACCCCGATCGACTTCCTTGTCAACAACGCCGGCGTCATGGGGCCACGCAAACGCCTCACCACGAAAGACGGCTTCGAACTCCAGTTCGGCACCAACCACCTCGGCCACTTCGCCCTCACCGCCCGCCTCATGCCCCTGCTCGAAAAAGCGGAAGCCACCATCGTCACCGTCGCCTCTCTCGCCGCCTGGAAAGGCACCCTGCCGTTCGACGACCTCAACGCCCGTCACAATTACACGGCCTTCGGAAGCTACCGCCGCAGCAAGCTCGCCAACCTCCTCTTCGCCCGCGAACTCGCCCGCCGCGCCCACGAAAACAACTGGCCCGTCCACTCCCGCGCCGCCCACCCCGGCTGGTCCTCCAGCGACATCATCGCCAACACCGCCGCCCTCGGCAACGCCTCCTCCCCCCTCCAGAAAACCCTGATCAACGCCCAGAAACGCGCCGGAACCCTCGCTTTCAAACTCCTCGGCCAATCCGTCGCCGAAGGCGCCGAACCCATCCTCTACGCCGCCCTCTCCCCCGAAGCACAGGACGGCGGCTATTACGGCCCGCTCGGCCAGGGCGAACGCCGCGGCCCCCCCGGCCCCGCGCAAGTCCCCCCGACCGCCGAAGACCCGTCCCTCGCCACCCGCCTCTGGGACGCCTCCGAACGCCTGACCGGCGTCACCTTCTGAACGTGACATAACGTTCACGAAACAGGGGGCTGCGTCCTTCCCCCACCCCCTGTTTAATCTCCTCCTATGAGACCGGACGCCCGCACCCTCCGCAAGACGCCCTTTCGCCTCATCGCATCCCTGGCCACCGCACTCGCGGCAGCCATCCCCATCGCCTGTCCGGCACCCGCCCGCGCGGACACACCCGACACCCCCTTCATCGAAGACCTCGAACACCGAACCTTCAACTGGTTCTGGGACTCCGCCAACCCCGAAACAGGCCTGATCCCGGACCGCTACCCCGCTCCCGATTCCGCCGCCAGCATCGCAAGCGTCGGCTTCGGCCTCACCGCCTATGGAATCGGCGCGGAACGCGGCTACATCACCCGGCAGCAGGCCGCCGCCCGAACCCTCAAAACCCTCCGCTTCCTCGCCCACGCCCCCCAGAACGCCAACCGGGACGGCGCCGCAGGCTATCACGGCTTCTACTACCACTTCCTCAACGCCCGGACCGGAACCCGCTTCGCCCACTGGTCCGAACTTTCCAGCGTCGATACCGCCCTCCTCATGAGCGGCGTCCTGTTCTCCCAATCCTATTTCAACCGCAACACCCCTCAGGAACACGAGATCCGCCACCTGGCCGACACCCTCTACCGCCGGATCGACTGGCCCTGGATGCGCGCCCACGGCCCCTGGCTCAGCATGGGCTGGACCCCCGCCCACCAGCAATATCTGGCCAGCGACTGGAAAGGCTACAACGAGGGCATGATCATCTACCTGCTCGCCCTCGGCTCCCCCACACACCCCCTCCCCGCCGAAACATGGCAAAGCTGGACCAGCACCTACGATTCCCAGTGGGGCACCTTCCAGGGCCACACCCTGCTCAATTTCGCCCCCCTCTTCGGCCATCAGTACAGCGAATCCTGGGTTGATTTCCGCGGCATCCACGACGGCTGGAACCGCCTGCACCACGTCGATTATTTCGAAAACGGCCGACAGGCCACCTACGCCCAGCGCGCCTACGCACAGGCCAATCCCGGCAACTGGAAAGACTACGGCCAGAACATCTGGGGCCTCACCGCCTGCGACGGCCCCGGCACGTCAGACACCACCATCAACGGCCAGACCCGCCATTTCCTCGCCTACAGCGCACGCGGCGCAGGCCGGGACTACGTGCAGGACGACGGCACCATCGCCCCCACCGCCGCCGGAGGCTCCATCGCCTTCGCCCCCGAAATCGCCCTCCCCGCCCTGCAAGCCATGCGCGCCCGCTACGGAGACCGCATCTACACCCGATACGGCTTCGTGGACGCCTTCAACCCAACCTTCTCCCGGAACGGCCGCTACTGGGCCGATACCCAGCACCTCGGCATCGATCAGGGGCCAATCCTGCTCATGGCCGAAAACTGGCGCAGCGCCCTCGTCTGGAACACCATGAAACGCAACCCCTACCTCCGCTCAGGCCTCGATCACGCCGGTTTCCAGGGCGGCTGGCTCACGACTCCCTCCCCGGAAACCGCACTGGAAACCACCAACTGATTTTTACGTTATCAATTTCTCGACAACACCCCATCCGGTGTGCTCTCTTTTCTGTGAGGAGGAATACGCCATGAGTCCCCATAGCTTTTCGACCCGTGATCGCGCCGAACAAAAGCCCCAGATGTCTCATGACCACGCACACCCTCAGGTGTCGCAGGCTCACGAGCCGGATTCCCCCTTCCGCGTGAAGGTCGAACTCCACGGCCCCGAATGGAGCGAATCCCGCCTCTCCCCGTAATCGGGCCAGTTCTGCGGGGTTCTGCCCCGCCGCCCCGGAAGAGGACTCGTCCCCTTCACCTCATTTGCAAATATCAGGTTTCCAAAGGATGGCCATCCTTTGGTAGGGGCATGGGGGCAAAGCCCCCATAAACCATCACCCTCGCAACAACCCCATCACCTCGGCCCGCGCCGCTGCATCCCGCGCCCAGACTCCCCGCGAAACCGTCGTCACCGTCTTCGATCCATGCGCCCGGATGCCGCGCATCGCCATGCACATATGCTCGGCCTCCACCACCACCAGAACCCCATGCGGCGCCAGAACATCCACCACGGAATCCGCGATCTGGTCCGTCAGTCGCTCCTGCAACTGCGGCCGCCGCGATACCGTCGCCACCACACGCGCCAACTTGCTCAGCCCCGTCAGCCGCCCCTCCTGCGGCAGATACGCCACATGCGCCCTGCCATGAAACGGCAGCAGATGATGCTCGCACATCGAATGAAAGCCGATATCCCGCACCACGACCGGCCCGGAATGATGATCCGCCGTAAACTGCGTCTTCAGATGCGTGCGCGGGTCTTCATGCAGCCCCCCCAGAACATCCAGATACATCCGCGCCACACGGTCCGGCGTATCCAGCAGCCCCTCCCGCTCAGGCTCCTCCCCCAGTGCCAGCAGAATCTCCCGCACGGCAGACGCAATCCGCACATGCGCATCCACGGGCCGCGCGATCGGCCCCAACGGGCGGCGCCCATCCTCCCGCTCCTCGGCCATGCGATTGAGCGCAACAAGATCTGCGGCTGATTTCATGCTCACGAACTACTCCTCGGCGGCGCGGCGCTCCGCATCTCCCGGCTGGCGCACCAACCTCTCCAGCATCCCGGCGACGCTCACCCCGCCAATCTGGTGATCGGGGGCAATATCCGAAAGCGGGGCCAAAACGAAAGCACGATTTTGCATTTCCGCATGAGGAAGCGTCAAAACCGGACCGGAAACCTCCCTGTTCCCCACATAAAGCAGATCCACATCCACCACGCGCGGCCCCCAACGCACCCCCGGAACCCGCCCCAGCGCCAGTTCCGTCTCCTTGCAAACCCGCAAAAGCGCCAACGGCGAGAGCGACGTCACCCCCACCGCACACAGATTCACGAACCCTTCCTGCTCCACCCCACCCCAGGGCGCGGAATCATACAACGGCGAAACCCGCTCGATCTCCAGACCCTCGACCGTCCCCAGCAACGCCAGCGCCGCCTGCAACGTCACCTCCCGCGCGCCCTGATTACTCCCCAGCGAAAACCCCACCGGCATCATCCGACGGCGCGAAACCTCAACCCCCACATGATCCAGCGCATGCGCCAGAGCCGCGCTCGGCTTGCGAACCCGCACCGCAATCTCCACCAGATCCGGATGCGCCGCCAGCGCCCGCTCCGCAATCCGGTCCGCCAACGTCTCGATCAACTGGAAATTCCGCCCCCGCGAAACCTCCACCGCCAGATCACACAATGCCCCGTAACACACCGCCCGCGTATAATCGTCCTCCCGCACCGCCGCCGGAATATCCACCTCGGCATCCATATCCAGAAAAAACCGCTGCCCCAGCCGCGTCTCCTCCGGCAACACCCCATGATGCGCGAACACACACAAATCCCGAACGAACAACCGCGTCGTCATACCCCCGCCCCCCCGATCGCCGCCCTCATAGCCAAAGCCTCCACATGCGCCCGCACGTCATGCACCCGCAAAATCCCCGCCCCCCGCTCAACCCCACCCAGATGCGCCGCCAACGTCCCCACCAGCCGATCCCCCACCTCATTCCCCAACACCTTCCCGATGAAGGACTTGCGAGACAACCCCAGCAGAACCGGCAACCCGAACGCCGCCCGCAACTCCCTCACCCGCGCCACACACGCCAGATTCTGCTCCAGCGTCTTGCCAAACCCCACCCCCGGATCAAGCACCACACGCGCCCGCAAAACCCCCGCCCGCTCCGCCAAAACCAGAGACCGCTCAAAAAACCGCAGCAGATCGTCCAGAATATCCACCCCCGCATCCACCTCCGCCCGATTATGCATCACCACAACCGCAACGCCCGCCTCCGCCACCACATCGGCCATCGCCGGATCACGCTGCAACCCCCACACATCATTCACCATCACCGCCCCGGCCCCCACTGCCGCCCGCGCCACCGAAGCCTTGTAGGTATCCACCGAAACCGGAACCTTACCTTCCGCCGACAACGCCGCGATCACCGGCACCACCCGCGCCGCCTCAACCTCCGCCTCCACGAACGAAGCCCCGGGGCGCGTGGACTCCCCCCCCACATCCACGATATCCGCCCCCTCCGCCACCATCGCCCGCGCATGAGCCAATGCCCGAGGCACTGCATCAAACCGCCCCCCATCCGAAAACGAATCCGGCGTCACATTGAGAATTCCCATCACCAGAGGCCGCACGGCCGCCTCCCCCAACCGGTCCCGAAGCCGCCCCAAAGCAGAAGAATTTGCCATCACCATCCGCCCTCCCTAACACAGAAACCCCCACCCCCACCATCGGAGCCACCCCCTGTCCGACAAAGCCACAAAACGTCAGGCCCTGGCCGAAGCCATCGCCACCATCGCCCTGCGCGACGGTCTGGACAGCCTCGCCCTGCGCACGCTGGCAGATCACCTCGATACCAGCGGGCGCATGCTGCTCTACTATTTCGAAACCAAAAACGAACTCGTGCTGAACGTCCTGGCCTGCATCGGCACACGCCTCAACACCCTCCTCGCCCAACACAGCGCAGGGCCACCGGTCCCACCCGCCACATTCCTCTCAACCGTCCTCACCCTTGCCGAAACCCCCGACATCGCCCCCTTCATGACGATCTGGACGGACGTCATCGCCCGCGCCGCCCGTGGCGAAGCGCCCTACACCGAAGCCGCCCCCAAGGTCGTCGCCAACTGGACGCACTGGATCACCACCCGCCTGACCGGCATCCCGGACGCCGACAAACCCGCCTGCGCCGCCACCATCCTCAGCATCGTCGAAGGCCGCACCCTGCTCGAAATGGCCAGCCCCGGCAGCACCAGAACCATCCCCCCCTATCTCGAAACCCTCTTCTCCACATTCTGACCACTCCCCAACACCAGCCACCCCCGCCGATCGACCCGCAATCCGCAAGACGGCTCCAGATCCACAACCCAGTCCCGTCGCCAGTGCGTATGCAACCAGTACGGCCCGAAATCCGCCCGATACGCCCGGATTCGATCGCCACCTCCAACAACAACCGGAAACGCCACGATCGCCCGATAACGGCCATCCTCCCCAGCAAAGCCTGCCCCGCGTCCCTGCCCTGCGCCGCCACCGGCAGAACCAGACAGGCCAGTCCGCGCGGTCGCCTCTCCTGCGCCAGAACCGTATCCGGCACAGCCAGCCAAAACACTATGCCCATCAGCAGAAACCGCATCACCAGCTCCATGTACTATCCGTTACACTTTTATGTAACGATTGATACACTGACTGCCAATACCTTTCATGAGCATTCACCCACGCCCGCGCGTGTCCCGGAAACAGACCAATGGAAAATTCTTTTTGACTTTAATATAACGATCCAACCCACAAAAATAATTTTCGGACCGCGAGGCGCCCATGATCCCCGACGCAATCGACCGCTTCCTCTCCGCCGCGCGCCAGCACCCCGACAAACCCGCCATCTCCAGCAGCACCACCACCGTTACCTACAAAACCCTCGAAACCCGCGCCCGCACCCTCGCCGCAGCCATCCTCGCCACCCGCCTCCACGCCCCGAAAATCCTGATCGCCCTCCCCCAGGAACCGGACGCCTACGCCGCCATGATCGGCACCGCCCTCGCCGGCGGCGTCTATGCCCCCGTCAACCTGCGCTCCCCGCCGGAAAAGATCCGCGCCATCTGCACCACCTTCCAGCCGGACATCATAATCGGCCGAGAAACGGACATCGCGCCCTTCCACAACGCCATTCACATAAACCCGGACATACAAACCCCGCCCCTTCCCGGCCCCGGCACCCGGCATGAACTCGCCTACGTCATCCACACATCCGGCTCGACCGGCCACCCCAAGGGCGTCGAAATCCCCCGCACCGCCCTCGACCATTACGTCAACTGGCTCGAAACCGGCCTCGCCCCGCAACCACAGGACCGTATCTCGCAATACGCCAATATCGCCTTCGATCTCAGCGTCATGGAAATCTATGGCGCCCTGTGCTTCGGCGCCTCCCTGCACCCCCCCGAAGGACTGGGAGACCGCATGTTCCCGGCCCGCATGATCGCACGCGAACGAATCTCGATCTGGATCTCCGTCCCCAGCGTCATCAGCCTCATGATGCAGGGCAACGAACTGACCCCCGCCAACATGGCCTCCGTCCGCCGCTTCGTGTTCTGCGGCGAACCCCTCCTGACCCATCAGTGCCAGGCACTCTTCACGGCCACCCCCAACGTCACAATCCAGAACACCTACGGCCCCACCGAAGCCACGGTCTCCATGACATCCCTCCTCCTGACCAGACAGACTCTCCCGGGCCCGGCATACCGCACGATCCCCATCGGCACCCCCATCGCCGGCATGGGGCTGACCCTCCAGAACGGCCCCTCCCCGGACGAAGGCGAAATCGTCCTGACCGGCCCGCAACTGGCCCGAGGCTATGCCGGCATCAACCACCCGCAGGCATTCCGCACACAGGAAACCCCCGCCGGATCGGTCCGCAGCTATCATACCGGAGACTGGGCCAGACGGATCGACGGCAACCTCTATTTTCAGGACCGGATCGACTTCCAGATCAAACACAAAGGCTTCCGCATCGAACTCGGGGAAATCATGGCAGCCCTGGCACAATGCGGTTATCCCGCCGCCTGCGTCTTCAAACACGGCCCCCAGCTCGTCGCCCTGATCGAAGGCAGGGGCGATCCCGCCGCCCTGCGAACAGCCCTCGCCACCCGGCTCGACAGTCACTCCATCCCGGACACCATCCGCCTCACACCCCACCTGCCCAGAGGCGAGACGGACAAGATCGACCGCCGCGCCGCCATGGCATCCTTCACAACGGCCTCTGCATCAACCGATCATCCGGTCGATCAACGCCGCAAAATCGCCAACACACCCGATCGTGTCGATGTCCCGGTTGGCTAACACGATACCGAACCGCCCCTGCACGGTCAGAATGACCGTCACCATCTGCAAGGAATCCCAGCCGGGAATATCAGCCGCCGTCGTCATGGGCGTCACCCCCTCGGCCCGCTCCCCAAACACCTCCCGCAAAATCGCCTTCAGGCCAGCCATCCCGCGCGTTTCCGAAGCCATCACCGTATCCATACCACCTCCTGCTCACGGCACAGACATCACCACATCAATTCGTTAAATAACAGTCAACAACCAATTCCCGCCCCTCCAACACCCAAGAGCCGCATGTCACACCCAACACTCACCTCCCTAACCGATCTCCCCACCACGCTTCGCAACTTCATCACCGCGCCCGGCGCCACCATCACCGCCCTGAACGCCACCGAAACCCGCCTCACCCTGGCCATCACCTGGCCAGCCCCCGTCACCCCGCGCCTGTCCATCTTCCTGGACGCAACACATCCCACCGACCTCATCCTCCACGCGGACGACCACCCCCTCGCAAGCTGGACCCTGCAAGACCCACGCTCCTACACGCTCGACATCCCCGGCGACATCCGCACAACCCTCTCCCTCACGCTCGACATCACATCCGGCCTCCCGTCACTCCGCACCCTCTCGATCACCCCCATAAACACGAACACCGCCCCCGCCCCCGCCGAACCCCTCCCCGATCTCTCGACACTGGACGACGCAACCCTCATCCGCAGCTTCGAAAGCATCGGCAACAACTGCGAACTCGGCATCGTGCAACGCGAACTCGGCGCCGAACCGCTGGACCTGTACCGCTTCTCCGCCGTCCCCCTCGGATGGATCCTCTACGGCATGGACCGCGCCTTCGCGGGAATCGACGCGAGCGACCCTCACGAAGTCACCCTCGAACACCGCCCGGACGGCCAGCACTACTACTACGTCTGGCAACGCGAATACCGCATCCAGTACGAAACCGGCATCCGTCAGGATCTCAAAACCCCCGCCGCCATGAAAGGCGAAAGCCTGCGGCGGATGCACTATCTCTCCTGGCGTCTGATGGGGTCCCTTGCGGAAGGCCGCCGGATCTTCACCTATCGCAGCGAACGCCGCCTTGAACAGGCCGAACTCGATGCCTTCTCCGATCGCCTGCAAAGCCACGGCCCCGCTTTCGGCCTGGTGGTCCATGAAGCGGACGACGCCCACCCGCCGGGCCATATGGAATGGGTCGCCCCCAACCTCCTGCGCGCAACCCTGCACAAGTTCGCAAATCCCGCTTGCGTCGTGGAAACGATCCAGGTCGCCCCGTGGCTCGCCCTATGCCGCGAAGCCTACCGCCTGATCGCGGAACGACGCGCAATCCAGCTCAGCACAACCAGCCCGACCGATAATTAAAACGACAAAAAGCGGAACACTCCCCCGACACCCGGCGTTGCCTGAACGACGCCGATCTCCGAGGCAGCCCACACCGCCGCACCACAGGTCCGGCGGCCAGTCTGCTGTCGTCCATAGGACACACCGACGTCCAACTCCCAAAAGAGAGGACCGAAGCCTTGACCTATCAGACCATCAACCCCTTTACCGAAAAGCTCGTCAGAAAATACGACGAGCACACCTCGGAACAGGCGGAGGCCGCCCTTGCGAAGGCCGACGCCGCCTATCGCTCGAAGGACTGGGGCCACGGCCCGATGGAAACCCGTCTCAAAGTCCTGTCCCGCATCGCGGACCTGTTCGAGCAACGCACGGAAGAACTCGCCCGCGCCGCCAGCATCGACATGGGCAAGCGCCTCGAGGAAGCCCGGCAGGAAATCGAACTCTGCGGCGGCATCGCCCGCTACTACGCCGAAAACGGCAAGGATCTGCTCAAGCCGATCCCCTATAAATCCCCCCTCGGCGAAGCCTGGGTCGAACACCAGCCCGTCGGCGTCCTCGTCGCCGTCGAACCGTGGAATTTCCCGTTCTACCAGCTTATTCGCGTCGTCGGTCCCGCCATCGCCATCGGCAATTCGGTGCTGATCAAACACGCCGAAATCGTTCCGAACTGCGCCGAACTGTTCGAAACACTGGTGCGGGACGCCGGCGCCCCTGAAGGCGCCGTCATCAACCTCTTCATCACGCCGGATCAGGTCACGGCCCTGATCGAGGATGACCGCGTGCAGGGCGTCGCCCTCACCGGCTCGGAACGCGCGGGCATGGCCGTCGCCGCCACCGCCTCGAAGAACCTCAAGAAATCCACGCTGGAACTCGGCGGCGCGGACGTCTTCGCCGTGCTGGACGACGCGGACCTCGAAAAAGCCGCCAAAGTCGGCGCCACCGCACGCCTCTCCAATGCCGGGCAGGTCTGTACCGCCGCCAAACGCTTCATCCTGCATGAAAAGATCGCGGACCGCTTCCTCGAAGCCCTGACCCGCGAATTCAAGAACGCCAAACTCGGCGACCCGCTGGACCCGAATACAACACTCCAGCCCCTCTCCTCGAAACCGGCCCTCGAAACCCTGACCAAACAGGTGGACGAAGCCGTCTCCAGGGGCGCCAAAGTCATCACCGGCGGCAAACGCGCGGACCAGACCGGCTTCTTCTTCGAACCCACCATCCTCACCGGAATCGACAAGCAGAACCCCGCCTACGCGCAGGAGTTCTTCGGCCCCGTCGCGCAAGTCTACACCGTCAAATCGGATGACGAACTGGTCGCCCTCGCCAACGACTCCCGCTTCGGCCTCGGCGGTTCCGTGTTCTCCACCAACATCGACCGCGCCAGGGATCTCGCCTCCCGGATCGAAACCGGCATGGTGTATATCAACACGGCCACCAGCACCGCCCCGGAACTCCCCTTCGGCGGCATCAAGCGTTCCGGCTTCGGTCGCGAACTCGGCGATCTCGGCATCATGGAGTTCGTCAACAAGAAACTGGTCGTCGTCGCCAAGGCGTCCTGACACCCATACGGGCCTGCCAGTCCCATCCGGCAGGCCCATATTCACGCCACGAAACGAGAAAAGCTGGCGATTTCGGGGCATTGCGGTATCGTCCTCTCCATGACGCCGCCCATGATCTCACCTCCCGCCGCATGACACGCTCCGCCCTCGCCCCCAAAGCGTTCAAGACAGCGTTCACGGCACCCCTCATCGCCACACTCGCGCTCCCCTGCCCAACCCCCGCCCGCGCCGACACCCTCCCCCCCCTGCTCGTGCAAAGCGGCCCCCTCAGCTTCGCCCCGCTGGCCAAAAAGGTCGTCCCCGCCGTCGTCAACATCGCCATCACCCAGAACGACAGCAGCGGCGCCGCCAAAGTCCCCCCCCAGATCAAGGGCACCCCCCTCGAAAAACGCTTCCGGGACCGGATGCGCCGCCGTCAGGAAGAAGTCCTCGGCGCAGGCTCCGGCATCATCGTCGATCCCTCCGGCATCATCGTCACCAACTATCACGTGGTCGGCGAGGCGGACGTCGTCACCGTCTCCCTGTTCAACGGTCAGGAATATCCCGCCAAACTCCTCGGCGTGGACCAGCTCACCGATATCGCCGTCATCAAGGTCGATGCCCCCAAACCCCTCCCCTTCGCCACATGGGGAGACAGCAAACAGGTCGAGGTCGGGGACTGGGTGCTCGTGGGCGGAAACCCGTTCGGCTTCGGCTCCTCCGTCACCGCCGGCATCGTCTCCGCCCGCGGCCGCGACATCGGCTCAGGCGATCTGGACGACTTCCTTCAGTTCGACGCCCCCATCAACCCCGGCAACTCCGGCGGCCCCGCCTTCAACATGCGCGGCCAGATCGTCGCCATCAACACCGCCATCGTCTCCCCCGCAGGCGGCTCCGTCGGCATCGGCTTCGGCATCCCCTCCGAAATCGTCTCCCCCGTGGTGGACGAACTCCGCCTCCACGGCCACGTCGATCACGGCTGGCTCGGCGTCCTGCTGGACGACGGGGACAACAGCGTCTCCATCGTCAGCATCGACAGGAACGGCCCCGCCATGAAAGCCGGCCTCAGAAAGGACGATACCGTCCTCGCCGTGGACAACACCCCCGTGGACTCCGCCCGCGCCCTCCTGCGGGACGTCGCCGCCGCCCGCCCCGATACCGTCATGACCCTCACCATCCAGCGCCACGCCACCAGACAGGACGTAAAGGTCACCGTCGGCAGCCGCCCGAAAGACACCACGGACTGACCCACCAACCCACCCCTATCGGCGCGCTTCGTTACAGAGTATTTTCCATCGACCCACCCCGGAATCACCCCCGGACAGCAAGACCCGGCAGCAAGAGAGGAACACGCCACCCCATGCGCATCCTACTGGTCGAGGACGATCCCACCGTCCGCAACTTCACCTGCAAGGGCCTGCGCGAAGCCGGGCACGTCGTGGAGGAATCCGATAACGGCAAGGACGGCCTGTTCATGGCCGTCAGCGAAAACTTCGACCTCGTGATCCTGGACCGGATGCTCCCCGGCGGCATAGACGGCCTGCGCATCCTCCAGACACTCCGCTCCCAGAACAACGCAACCCCCGTCATCATCCTCTCCGCCCTGGCCGACGTGGACGAACGCGTCGCAGGCCTCAAGGCCGGCGGGGACGACTACATGACCAAGCCTTTTGCTTTCTCCGAACTGCTCGCCCGCGTCGAGGCCCTCGCCCGGCGCGGCCGCGCCGAACAGGCCCCGCAGACCAAGCTCGTCATCGCCGATCTGGAAATGGACCTGCTCTCCCGCACCGTCAAACGCGGCAACGAAAAGATAGACCTGCAACCCCGCGAATTCCGCCTGCTCGAATTCCTGATGCGCCACGCCGGCCAGGTCGTCACCCGCACCATGCTCCTCGAACGCGTATGGGACTATCACTTCGACCCGCAGACCAACGTAATCGACGTCCACGTCTCCCGCCTCCGCCAGAAGGTGGACAAACCCTTCGAAACCGCCCTCATCCACACCATCCGCAACGCGGGCTACATCCTGCGCGCCGAATAACCCACCCCAGTCATACCAGCCCGGACAGACATGAACCGTCTTGAAGAAAGGTCGGGCGCTGCCCGAACCCGGCAGGGGCCTCGGCCCTTGCATCGCGATTCATCAATCGATGATCGGTTTCCAAAGGCCGATGGCCCCTGGCGGGTCCAGGGCAGCGCCCTGGTATGACAGACTTCAATACCTTGCCCGAGAACCAGACGTGCCGATCTCCGCACTGAAACGGCGCTGGCGGCACTCCGCCGGCCTCAGCTTCTCCCTCGCCTATGGCCTGCTCTACGCCCTGTCCTCGGCCCTGTTCCTGTCGTTCCTCTGGTGGCGCACCATCGGCCTGCTGGAACGGCAGGTCGAAATGGCCGTCGAAACCGATCAGCACTCCCTGTCCGAACACTGGATGCAGGACGGCCTCCCCGGCCTCATGCTCGCCATCCAGGACCGCCTCGAACAGAACATCGACGACGACGCCGTCTACCTCCTCACCGCCCCGGACGATCGCATCCTCGCGGGAAACCTCCCCGCCTGGCCCACCCAGATCACCCGGACCGACATCTTCTACGAAATGCCCATCCTGCGAGACGGCATCCGCGTCACCACCGAACTGCACGCCTACCAGCTCCCCGGCAGCTTCCACCTCCTCGTCGGCCGAGACGTCCGCGGCCGCGCCATCCTCCGCCGCCTCCTCACCGATACCCTCATCTGGTCCTGGGGCATGGTCACGCTCCTCGCCATCGGCGGCGCGCTGGTCGTGCGCGGCATGTTCAAACGCATCGTCTCCTCCATCGCCCGGACCACCGCCGCCATCGCACACGGCGATCTCGGGCAACGCATGGAACTCACCGGAAACGAGGTCGATCTCGTCGCCACCACCGTCAACGACATGCTGGACCGCATCAACCGCCTCATGGAAGGCGTCAAACAGGTCTCCAACGCCATCGCGCACGATCTGCGAACCCCCATCTCCCGCGCCCGCGCCCAACTGGAAGACGCCTCCCTCCACGCCGAAACCCCACAGGAAATGCACGACGCGATCGACCGCGCCGTGGCGGACCTCGATCACGTCACCAACATCTTCGAAGCCCTCCTGCGCATCTCCCAGATCGAGGCCGGCGCCCGCCGCGCCGCCTTCGAAACCTTCGATCTCATCCCCCCCCTCACCGATATCGCCGAACTCTACACCGCCGTCGCCGAAGACGCCGGCCTCCGCCTGGACGTGGACCTCCCCGCCAGACAGGATCTCTACGGAGACGCCCGCATGATCCAGCAGGCCACCGCCAACCTGCTGGACAACGCCATCAAATTCTCCCCCCCAGGTTCCATCATCACCCTGCGCTGTTCCCTCGGCACCGCCCCCAAACCAGACCGCACCCTCACCATCTCCGTCTCCGATCAGGGCATCGGCATGTCGGATACGGACCTCACCCGCGCCTCCGAACGCTTCTTCCGCGCCGAGGAAGCCCGCACCACCCCCGGCTCCGGCCTTGGCCTCGCCCTCGTCCAGGCCGTCGCCCAGCTCCACGGCGGCCGCCTCATCATGAACCGGCTGGACCCCGGCCTGCGCGTCGCCATGCGCCTGCCCGTCACCAAAAACTCAAAGACCGTGACACAAGATGTCATGAAAAAACCCGCCTCATGACGTAGCGTTCATCATTGCCTCACCTCGTCGCAAGACGCTCCCCTCTATCGCTGGCAACATGACACTGCGCCCAACCCTCTTCGTCTGCGCCGGCTCCGCCGTGTGGCTCTGCGCCGCCGGCCCCGGCACACCCATCGGGCAGAAAACCCCGGCGGACACCACGCACCCCGTCGCCATCACCACAGACAGCCCCGCCTATTGTGAAACCCTCGAACGCACGATCGACGCCTACACACACCGCATCCCCCCCCAGACCCAGACCCTCGAAACCGAAGGCCGGCATCTCTGCCAGACAGGCCACGTCCGCGCCGGAATAGACCGTCTCCGCCGCGCCCTCGTCACCCTCAAACACAGCTAATCCAACTCCCTCCCCTTCCGGTCGTTGAACACCCGATACGCAACGCTCCGGAGCCCCCCATGTCCCGCCTGTCCCTCGCCCTCACCACCCTCCTGACCCTTACCACACCCACGCTAGCCCTTGCCGCCGATCCCGCACAAACCCTCCTCTCCCTCTCCGCCACCGGTACCGCCCAGGGCACCCCCAACCTGCTGACTGCCTCCCTGTTCGTCGAAAAAACCGATACCTCCATCATCGCCGCGCAGGACGCCCTCAACCGCGTTGCCGAAGCCGCCAGCCAGCGCGCCCACGCAGCCCCCGCCGTCAAGATCATCGCCGGCAACTACGACGTCACACACGACGACAACAAAACTCACTGGACCGCACGCCAGTCCATCGATATTTCCTCAACGGACTCCCACGCCCTGCTCACCCTCGTAGCCCAGCTTCAGGCCCTCGGCCTAGGCCTCTCCGGCCTGACATGGTCGCTCGATCCCAAAACCCGCGAACACCTCGCGCACGATGCCCAGATCGAAGCCCTTCACACCCTCCAGGCTCAGGCCCGCACCGCAGCCGATGCGCTTGGCCTACACTTCCAGCGCTTCAAAACCATCAACATCTCGAACGACGCCCCACCCCGCGGTCCCCTCATGATGATGAGCCGCGTCGCCACCCCGGAAAGCACCCGCAACACACAGGACGTTATGATCGACATCTCCGGTGCCGCAATCCTGACGCCCTGATTTTTCTCGATTCTATGGAACACAAAGCGAACACGAACGTTCTCTCACCATGAGCACGAACCCGAAATCTCCTCAGCAGGGCGGGCAGGATCTGCCGTCCAACGTGGAAAAAGACCCCGATACCTGGACCACCGGAGGCGAATCCATGACCGGTGCGCAGGCGTCCTACCTCAAAACCTTATCCGAAGAGGCTGGAATGCCATTCGATGAAACATTGGATAAGGCAGATGCCTCCAAACGGATTGACGAACTGCAACACAAAACAGGGCGCGGCCAGTCACACTAAAATACCCGCCCTCCTCCTCACGCACCCAAAAAAAATGGTGATGCACGTCACCGCACATCACCATTCCCAAAAACCAGAAGCCCGGACATTTCTCCGGGCCATCAGGCTCAGCCCTCGCCGCGTTCAGCCGCCAGGCGCTCCTGACGAACCTGCTTCCGCAGCTTCACCGTCTCACGGTACTTGTCCACCGCCGAAACGCGCGTGCGCGACGCCGCAGCGGCCTTCGTCGCCTTTGCAACAGGCGCAGTCTTCGTCGTAACCTTGGAAGAAGCCGCAGCCTTCTTCGCAGGCGTCGCAACCTTGGCAGAAACCACCTTCTTCGTCGCAGGCTTTGCCGCCGCCTTGGCAGCCGCCCCCTTGGCAACAGCCGGCTTCGCAGCCTTCGGAGCCGCGGCAGCCTTGGTCGGGGCCGCCTTCTCAACCTTCACGGCCGCGCCCTTGCGCGTCACCGGCTTCTTCACAGGCGCCGCTTCCGCCTCGGCCTTGACCGCCTTCACCGTCGTCCGCTTCGGCGCAATCGTCTTCTTCGCGGCACTCTTTACAACCGGCGCCGGCACCGGCTCGGAAACCGCTTTCGCCTTCGTCGAAGCCCGTGCGGTTTTTTTCGGCGCCGCCTTCGTTTCCACCGGCGTCACCTCGATTTCCGCCTGCGCACGCGGCTTGCGGCCCGGCTTCGCTTTCACGGCAACCGGCTCCACCGGGGCCGATTCGGCAACGGCCGCCTTACGACGCCCACGCGGCTTCACATCCTCCTCGACAGGCTTAGCAGAAACCACCGATTTCGTAACTTTCCTTGCCATGACTGAACTTTCCCCTCGTCATCATTGTATCGCCATGCAGAACACCTGCATCCGCGAAGTCTCCATACGGGCAATAAGTTCCGATCCACGCACAGAGTTTCGCAACAAACCGCCACCGCAATTTGCGTAACCACCATTCCAGACAATAACCTGTCAAGTACAGAACCTCCAACACAGTCATGCCCCCAACCGTTCCTTGCCCGACATTACCCGCCGCACATCCCCAAAACCGTCTTGCAAATGTGACATTTTCCATCACCATCCTTGAAACCACCCCACACCTGCGGCACATCGCACTCCATCCTCACGCAATCCCCGGAGACCCACTCATGAAAATCGACGGCACCCCCTACCGCAGTGTCTGGCGCGACGAAAACTCCCCCCATATCATCCATATTTTCGATCAGACGAAATTCCCCTGGGCGCTCGATATCCTGAATCTGGAAAATCGCGATCAGGTGGCTCACGCTATTCGCACCATGCAGGTCCGCGGCGCTCCCCTCATCGGCGCCGTCGCCGCCTACGGCCTCGCCCTCGCCCTCACACGGGACGCCAGCACCGAAGCCCTGGAACGGGACGCTGCCCTCCTCGCCGAAACACGCCCCACCGCCATCAACCTGCGCTGGGCCATCGAACGGATGCTGGACCGCCTGCGCCCCCTCCCCGCCGCCGCCCGCACCGCAGCCGCTTTTGAGGAAGCCGCCGCCATCTGCGACGAGGACGTCGCCGTCAACGAAGCCATCGGCCAGCACGGTCTCGAACTCATCCGCGCCATCCAGTCCAAAAAACCCGAAGGCCAGACAATCAACATCCTGACGCACTGCAACGCTGGATGGATCGCCACCGTGGACTGGGGAACCGCCCTCGCCCCGATATACATGGCGCATGATTCAGGCTTCAAGGTTCACGTCTGGGTGGACGAAACCCGCCCGCGCAACCAGGGCGCCCTCCTCACCGCCTGGGAACTCGGCCGCCACGGCGTCCCCCACACCGTCATCGCCGACAACGCAGGCGGCCACCTGATGCAGCGCAAGGACGTCGATCTCGTCATCGTCGGCTGCGATCGCGTTACCCGCAACGGAGACGTCGCCAACAAGATCGGCACATACCTCAAGGCCCTCGCCGCACACGACAACGCCGTCCCGTTCTGGGTCGCCCTCCCCTCCTCCACCATCGACTGGTCCCTGCATGACGGCGTGAAAGATATCCCGATCGAGGAACGCAACCCCATCGAAGTCACCCACATCCACGGACGCGACGAAAACGGCCAGCCCGCCACCCTCCAGATCACCCCGGACGGAACCCCCGCCGCCAACCCCGCCTTCGACGTCACCCCCGCGCGCCTCGTCACCGGCCTGCTCACCGAACGCGGCCCATGCGACGCAAGCCAGACCGGTTTGGAACGACTTTTCCCCGAACGCGCTTGACCAAAAGGCGCAGGTCGGTCCTTCTCCTGCGTCAGAGCCCGCTCAAGAATGGAGACACGATGCCGCGCCTCGCTTTCCCCCCCGCCCCGGCCGCCACAACGGTCGCCGCGGGCCTCCTGCTTCTCACCGGCTGCGCGGCACCGCACTCCCCATCCCCAACCCCCACACAAACCCCCGTCGCCCAATACCGCACCGGCCCCGGCCCCGTCGGGTACGACAACCACGTGCCGGACTTCGCAACCCGCAACTTCGAACCCTTCAACCGGCAGGACGTCGCCGCCATCGCCCTGCGCGAATGGCGCATGTTCGGCTCCCCTGTGGATGACGACGACCCGGAAGAACGCCCGGACGCCGGAATCCCCGCCCTGAAGCCCGAACGCATCCCCGGCCTCTGGCAACGAATCGGCGAATACTGGTGGATCGGGCAGGACCCCTACGAAACCGAAGTCTCCTGGACCGGCAAACAGAACGCGGACGGCCAAAGCTTCCGCCCGGAACAGGATGGACACTACGCCTGGTCCGCCGCCTTCATCTCCTACGTCATGCGCATAGCCGGCGCGAACGACCGCTTCCCCTACTCCCCCAACCACTCCACCTATATCAACGCCGCCATCTCCGGCCAGTCCCCCGGCCTGCGCGGCCACGCCCCCTCCGGCTACATCCCAAAGCTCGGCGACCTCCTCTGCGTCGGTCGCGGCAAAAGCAAAAACGTCACCTTCTCCATGCTCCCCACCAGCTACGGCTTCCCCGCCCATTGCGGCATTGTCGTCGCCACCAACCAGAACACGCAACCCTTCGGCCACGAACTCAGCATCGTCGGAGGCAACGTGGACGACGCCGTCACCCTCACCCACGTCCCAACAGATGCCAACGGCGCGCTGACAGACCCCACCGGCAAGATCTACGACTCCCGCTATGCCTGGGCCACTATCCTCGAAGTCCTCTACGACGCGGACCGAGAACCCGACAGCGGCCAGTAAATCCTTCCCGTGTTTGGTCCCGTGGTTTGATGGTGCACTCTTCTCGCTGAATGGAAGGAAGCACCATGGGCCATGGTTCACCACGGGAGCGCGCACTGCGACAGCGGCAGTCCGTCGAGCGATACAAGATAGTCAAGCGAGCCTGAGAACGCTGGTTGCGCGCTACAGGATCAACCAGAAGACTGTCGCGAAGTGGAAGAAACAGTCCGATGTGCTGGCTCGTCCGATCGGGCCCCGCTCTCCTGCATCAGCCGCGCTGCCGGTTGAGGAAGAAGCCATCATCGTGGCGTTTCGCCGCCACACGCTGCTTCCGCTGGACAATTGCCTCTACGCATTGCAGGCAACGATCCCGCATCTGACCCGGTCGTCACTGCATCGTTGCCTGCAACGCAACGGTATTTCCCGATTGCCCGAAATCGAAGGCGACAAGCCCAAACGCTCAAAGTTCAGGCGCTATCCGATTGGCTATTTCCACATCGATCTGGCCGAAGTGCAGACCGCTGAGGGCAAACTGCGGCTGTTCGTCGTGATCGACCGGACCAGTAAGTTCGCTTTCGTTGAACTGAATCGGGAGGCTGGCAAAATGATTGCCGCGCAATTCCTGCGCAATCTGATCGAAGCCGTTCCCTATCCCATCCATACGATCCTGACTGATCACGACATCCAGTTTACCAATCAGGCGCGCCACCAATACGCTTTTCACCATATCTCGATCGGGTCTGCGCCGAGAATGGAATCGGGCATCGGCTGACCAAGGTGAAACACCCGTGGACGAACGGCCAGGTCGAGCGGATGAACCGAACGATCAAAGAGGCGACCGTCAAGCGCTTCCACTACAAGATGCATGACCAACTGCGACAGCATCTCGCCGACTTCGTTAATTACTCCGTCGCCCGGGTCCATTCCGAGATCGCAACCGTGCCATCCCCAGTAGCGCTTGCTAGCACTTGGTAGTTAAGGTGATTGCCCATGAGTGTATAGTCGCGCATCTGTCTTTTGCCGATGCAGCTCAAACTGGTCGAGCCCTCGACGTCGAACACAACATGACGGGTCGCGGGATCAAGCGCCACGAGGCCATAATGCACGCTGTAGGGCGGCATCCCACTTACCTGGTAGATTTCAATCATATAACGCCCTTGGGAATCTAAGATCATGCAGCCCTCTGGATGACCCCGAAGCCATGCACCCCATGCCCGTCAGCATACATTGTGTCGGCGGCGGTCAGCGTCCAAGCACCGGTCAAGGGGGAGGCCGCATGGGCAACGCCAACCGATAGGATCGCGACCAGTACGGTCGGAATAAGATGTTTTATCATGCGCGTTTTCTCCGGTTTATTGGCTGACACGGAGCAGGAACTTGCCGCTGGCGAGCCGGACTTCGAGATCGCGATGTGCCTGGGCTATGCCCGCCAACGCGTAGGTTAGGGTGATCGATGGCCGCAGCGTGCCGTCGCGCAGCCAACCGAACAGATGGTCAACCTGCGCCTGCAAAGCATCCTGTGTAGCAATGAAAGCGCCGCTCAGCGGCCGTGTCAGGATCAGCAAGCCATGCTGCGCCAGCACCATCGGATTAATTGGAGCCACCCTACCGCTGGGAATGGCCATACAGCACCAGCGTGCCGCGTCGGCTTAAGGAACGCAGACTGGCATCCCATGTTGCTTGCACCCACAGAATCGTAAACGACGTGCACGCCACCCGGATGCGCTGCTCATACGGCAGCAGTCCGTCATCGCGATTATAGCGGATTACCTGCGCGATCCCGGCTTCCCGTGCCAGCCCTGCCTTAGCGTCGGTGGAAGTCATGCCGATCACCACCCCCTTTGCGATCAGCAACTGCGTCAGCAGTAACCCAACACTGCCTGCCACCGCATGGACTAATGCCACGTCATGCGCTGGCGGGAAAAATGCGATTTGGTGTGGTCAGGGATTTTGCTGATACTTGGCTGCCGATGACACTGGCGCAGTTCAGGCGCACACATCCGCAAGTTCAATTGGAAGCCAGCGATGAAGCTAGAAGAATTGCTGTGCAGCCTGTCGTTCGCAGGTAGTCATATGGCCTGACACGGAATTTTCCCCCCTCAGTGAACCGTCACCCGCCGCCCCGCCAACGCTGTCTCCGCCCCGAACGAAGGCCACTCCGCCCGCGCCAATGACGTCAGCGAAGGCGCAGGCAACCCCAGCTTGTCCGCATAAATCCACAGATACGTAAACGCCCGATGCACATAATCCCGCGTCTCGGAACTGGGTAGCGTCTCCATGAACAGCAACGGGTCCGCCGTGTCCTTCTGCAACCCCTCCCAATGCGAAATCGCACTCGGCCCCGCATTGTAGGACGCCAGCATCCGCACCATGTCGCCACCACTCGGCGCCACATCGTCATCATCATGATGGCGCGACACATCCGCCAGATACAGCATGTAAAGCTGCCCGATCTCCAGATTCACCGCCGGAATATGCAGCCGGTCCACAATCCCGTCATCCACAACCGCCACCGCATGGCCCGCACCCTGTTTCGACGTCACGAAACTCGCCGTCACCGGCATGATCTGCATCAGCCCATGCGCCCCGGCACCCGATGCCGCCCCCGCATCGAAATTCGATTCCAGCCGCGTCATCGCATACACCAGCGCCGGGTCCATCCTGAACCCATGCCGCGGCGAAAGACGCGGAACCGGAAACCCCGAAACATGCGCCGGCCGCCCATCACGCGCCGCCAGAATCGTCGCGATCTGCTCAGACAGATCCCGCATCCCCGCTGCCTGCGCCACAAGCTGCATCGAACGGCACAACGCCCCGTCCGATTTCACATCCGGCCACATCCGACGCAACAACGCCTCCGCCCGCGCCGTCTCGCCAACCTGCAACAGCGCGAACAGCCGCATTCCCTGCGGGCTGGCCGCAATCGCCTCCACATCGATCTCGCTCAGAACCGGCATCGGCTCCTGCAACTTGAGTTCATCGGACGCCATCAGCATCGGCCCATGCCGCCCCTGCGCCTCGCCATGCGCCTCCAGCGCCCGCGTCGCCAGAATGCCGTAAAACGTGCTGGAATCCGCCCCTGCCCGCTGCAACCACGCCGCGGCACCCGCCCGGTCATGCAGCCGCAACCGGCTCCGCGCCGCCCAATACGCCGCCCCGGCCCGCAACTCCGCCGAGGTCAGCGTCGCACGCGAAGACGTCTCGAACAGCCATAACGCCTGATCCGTCAGCCCCTGACGCCACGCCGAAAGCCCCGCCACATACCCGGCGAAGGCCAGCTTCCGGTCACTGTCCAGAAACGCATCCCGCGCCGTCCGATACGCAAACCCGTTCTCACCGGCGCTCAACATCGTCAGCGCAATCTCGGCCCGCAACTGCGCGCTATACAAAGGCGTCATGCCGGACGTGGACGCAATCAGGTGCAACGCACTCCGCGCCCCTTTCACACCCCAGCCCGCACGCTCCGAAACCGTATGATCCAGCAACGGATTGCGCGTCACCAGATGCGCCAGCGGGTCCAGCGCCATCCGCGCCTGATCGTCCACCGTGGACGCCGAAAGAGACGCCGGAAACCCCTGCGTCGAAACTGTTCCATGCGGGCTGATCGCCACCAGACGCGCCTGCACCGCCGGCGCATCCGCCAACGTCGGATAAGACTTCAGCCAGGCCCGCAACTCGCTGGCCTGTGGTTTGTAGGACGCGCTGACATACCGATCCGCCAGAACATCCCCCAGCAGAACCCGATCCTTCAAAGCCCCCATCCGCGCGGACGCCACGGCGAAATCTCCACCCCGCTGCGCCGCGAAAATCGCCCGATACGTCGCGGCGACCGACGGCGCCAGAGGCAGCGGCAGCGCCACCGGCCCCTGATCAGGGGCGTGCAGGCGCGGCAGCGCGAACGCAAGCTCGTCGCTCCCCTCCGCCGGTTCCGTCCCGTGGTCCTGTGTCTGGAGTCCTGACGTCCCGCCCGCAGCATAAGCACGCACCGGCATGGTCGTCCCCCCCGTCAGAAGCACCGCACTCACGAGTATCACTCGTGCCGCAGCGTTGGGGGTGAATTGGCTGATCCCTCGCATGGTCCGAGGGCATCTACCCGTTTACGGACGCAAAAGCAACTTGGCGCACATGGCGACAGGTTTGGGATGGTTTCTAACGTAAAATTATCGGCCCAGATTGAACAGGGGGAAAAACACGATTTTCAGCACTTTTTTGCAAAAAAATTCGCCACTTAACCCCCCTCAGGCAGCCCCAGCGTTTCGGCAAGCGTCAAAAGATCCTTCCAGGCATCCCGCCGGGCCGTCGCACTGGCCGAAAGCTGCATCGGATGGCGCATCGGCAACACCTCGACCTCTCCCTCCATCCCCGGCACCGCGACTCGCGCCCAACGTCCCCGAACCCCATTCAGAACCACATCCATCCCCAGCACCATCCGCACCGGCGTCAGCCCCAGCAGCACCAGCCGCTCCGGCCGGCACAACGCGATCGCCCGCTGCAACCCCGGCAGACAGGCCGCCAGCTCCACAGGCGTCGCATCCCGCCCCCCCGGCGGCCGCCACGGAATCGCCGCCATCCGGGACACACCCTCCACCGTCAGCCCGATGCTCCCCAGCATCTTCCCCAGCAAGACCCCACCCGCCCCCGCAAACACCACCCCGCTCCGATCCTCATCCGCATCCGGCACCTCCCCGATCACCATTACCGAAGCCCCCTCCACATGCACCGGCCCCAGCGTATGCATCGCCGTCCGCCGCACCCCCAGCGGCACCTGCTCCAGCGCCGCTACCAACGCCGAAATATCAGCCGCTCCCGCCAGATCCCCCCCACCCGGACCACCCTCCGCCGCGCCACCAGCCGCCACCCGCCCCGGCTCGGCCGCCACCCGGCGCTCCGGCCGCACCCCGGCCGCCCGAGGAACCGGCATTTCCCGCGCCATTACCCCGGCACGATCGATCGCAACCTCGCCCACGGCGCAGTCAACACCCCAGTCGGCATACAGGCGCAGCAGCGTCAGCGCATCCGCATCACAGGTAGGCAGCACAGACATCCGGTATCCAGACTCTCCAATCACCCCCGCAGTTTGCCGCATCAACCCATACCGGGCTAGATGATCCCATGCAGATCACACGGCACGCGACCAGAATTCGACTCTCCGCAGCCTTCACGGCCCTCGCCCTGTCAGTCGCGACCCTCCCGGCATCCGCAGCCCCGCATACGGACGCTCCCCACCGGCCCCGGCATCTCCCCACCACCCCCACCGCCGCCGATACCATCGCCTTCGACTCGGGAGACTTCCTCACCACCATCGTCGCCCTTCAGGACGGCAACCTCGCCATGGCCGATTCCGGCTTCACCCACCTGCTCCAGGCCGGATACGACACTCCCAGCCTCCGCCAGCAGGCCTTCCGCTTCGCCGCCATGAACGCCGGGCCAGACGCACAACGCCGCGCCACAGCCCTCGCCGCCACTCTCCCGCAGGACGACCTCGCCCGCCTCGTCCGCGCGAACGACGCCATCCTTCATAACGAGTGGGCCAAAGCCACCGCCCTCCTCACCCCTGCCAACACCCCCCTCCTCCGCCTCATCGCCCCCGCCTTCTCCGCCTGGGCCACCCTCGCCCAGAACCACGCCGATACCGCCGTCAAAACCCTACAGGCCGACAGCACCGGAAACCCCCTCGCCGCCCTCTACACCCTCCACGCCGCCCTGATCTCCGAACACACACCGGACGCCCCCCGCACCGAAGCCCTGTTCCAGTCCGCCCAGAACCAGATCCACGGCGGAGACCTCACCCTCGCCCGCACCCGCGCCGCCTGGCTCGCGACCCACGGCCACGCCACCCAGGCCCATCAGACCATCGAGGATCTGATTCAGGCCACCCCCTCCCTCACCCCGGCGAAAGCCCGCCTGCAAAACCTCTCCACCGTCACGACCCCCATGCCCCCCCGGAACGGCATCGCCCTGCTCATCCTCGAAATCGCCGGATTGCTGGACGACGCGCAAAACCAGAATCTTCAGAACCGGAACAACGAAGGCCACACGCCAGACCACGCCCGCCGCCTGATGGATTCGCAGATCACCATCGCCCTCCTCCGTCAGGCCCTCCTCCTCAACCCCGCCCTCACCTCCGCCCACCTCCAGCTCGCCGTCATCCTCGAACGCGCGGGCGACCACACCGCCGCCCGCGCCGCCCTCCCCGATCCCGTCCCGACAGACCCGCTTGCCCCCGTCGTCTCCGTCATGCAGGCCCGGCTGGACGCGCAATCCCACAACCCCGCCGCCGCCGAAACCGAACTCAAACGCGCCCTCGCCGAAAATCCGAACGATCTGGACCTGCTCTCCACGCTGGGCGACGTGCAGGCACAGCTCGGCCAGGCCAACACCGCCATCCAGACCTACACCCAGGCCCTCTCCCTCATCCCCGTCATGGAACAGCGCCGCTGGCCCCTCCTCCTCGCCCGCGCAGCCGTCTATGACCAGACCCACCGCTGGGCACACGCCCGCGCCGATCTGGAACAGGCCCTCACCTTCGCCCCCAACCAGCCCATCCTGCTCAACTTCCTCGGCTACGGCGAAATAGACCATGGCCAGAACCTGCAACAGGCCACCGAACTCCTGCACCGCGCCGTCCTCGCCGCCCCGGAAGACGCCGAAATCCGGGACAGCTACGGCTGGGCGCTCCTCCTGCAAGGCCAGACGGACCGCGCCCTGACGCTCCTGCAATCCGCGGCCGAGAAAAACCCGCGCGATCCCGAAATCAACTACCACCTCGGCGTCGCCTACGCGCAAATCGGCCGCATCGTCGAAGCCCGGGACCAGTGGAACCAGGCCCTGGCCGACAACCCCACCCCGGACGACCGCCGCCGCATCGAATCCTCCCTGGCCCACCCCACCCAGAAACCGACACCATGACCCGAACAGACCTCGCCCACGCCCACGCCCACGCCCACGCCAAGATCAACCTCTTCCTGCACGTCACCGGCAAACGCCCGGACGGCTACCACACGCTGGACAGCCTCGCCGTCTTCGCCAGCGCCGCGGACCAGCTCACCATCACCCCGGCCGACGCTCCCCCCGGAACCGTCACCCTCGGCATCGAAGGCCCCTTCGGAAAAAGCCTGCAACCGGATGCGTCGGACAACCTCATCCTCCGCGCCGCCCATGCCCTCTGCTCCACCACGGCGCGCGCCCTCCCCGCACAGCACATCACGCTGCACAAGAACCTCCCCATCGCCTCGGGAATCGGCGGCGGCTCGGCCGACGCCGCCTGCGCCCTCCGCCTCCTCGCCACCGCATGGGCGCTGGACACACCCCTCCCTCCCCTTGCCGCCACCCTCGGCGCGGATGTCCCCGTCTGCCTCCCGCAAATCCCGGCCCGCATGGGCGGCATCGGCGAAATCCTCACCCCCGCGCCAAAACTCCCCGAAGCCGCCATGCTCCTCGTGAACTGCGGCAAGGCCGTCTCCACCCCCGCCGTCTTCCGCGCCCGCACCACCACCATCTTCACCCCCGAAGCCACGCTCCCCGCTGCATGGCCCACGCTGGACGCCCTGCTCGAAACCCTCCGCAGCACCACGAACGATCTCGAAGCCCCCGCCATCGCCCTCTGCCCCACCATCGCCACCGTGCTGGACGCCATCGCCACAACCCCTGGCTGTCGTTTCGCCCGCATGAGCGGCTCCGGCGCCACCTGCTTCGGCCTGTTCCCCACCCTCGATCAGGCAAAACACGCCGCCACGCTCTTATCCGCACAAGGATGGTGGACATCCGCAGGCCCGATCGGCGATCCTGCCCCCATGCAGCGATAAGAAGAGGCATATCATGGCACGGATGCAGGTCAGCCGCAGTGAAGACGACTCGAACGTCACACTGGAATTTCTGGAAGGCAGCGGCGCACAGGGCAAACTCACCCTGAACGTCGATCAGCTCACCCAGCTCATCGCCAATCTCGGCAACGCCCGCGCCGCCCTGCTCGAAAAACAGGACGTCCCCAAAATCGAGGGCGCCAAGTTCAACCCCGTCTATCGCACAAACTGGGCCTTGCAACTGGACGCCCTCACCGAAGGCTCCCTCCTCGCCTTCCAGCATCCCGCCTACGGCCCCGTCGGCGTCGTCTTCACCCCCTCCGATGCCGAAACCGTCATCAAGGGCCTGCAACGCCACCGCGCCATCATGATCCACTCCCACCCCGGATCGTCCCAGAAACCAAGCTGAAAGGACATCATGCCCCAACGCCGGTTCCCTATCATCCTGCTGTCGGTCGCCACCACATGCGGCACCCTTGCGGCCAAGCCCCCCTCGGCACGCGCCATGAATCTGGACGCCCATGCCTGTCAGACCGAAGCCCGGATCATTACCCTCCCCGCCGCCCCCCTGACGAAATCCCTTCACACCTTCAGTAAACTGACCGCCTGCCCCATCATGGTGGACCCGGACCTTCTCCACGACGAACGAACCCCCGCCATCTCAGGCCGCTACACCCCGGACGACGCCCTTACCCGCCTCCTCGCCCCCACCGATCTCGACGCCACCCGCACACTGGACGGTTTCGCCCTCCAGCCCACCACCCGAATCCCCGCCACACAAGCCCCCCTACCCTGACATCCGCATCCCGCCCAACATGACGCAAAAGACCCGCCGCCTCCTGATGGCCACCGCCATCATCGCACTCACTACAACAGCCACGGCCGCCACCGATCCCTACGAAACCACAGGAACACTCGGCCCATACCGGATCGGCGCGAACCTGACCGTGCGCAACCACACCACCCTGATCGCCGCCTACTATTTCTACGCGAAAAACCCGATAGACATCCCCCTCACAGGCCAGATCACCGGCGAACAGATCCGTCTGAACGAACCCTCAGGCGGCCGCTTCACCCTACATTTCGAAACGACAGACAAGACAGCCCGACACCCGCTGAATTTCTACAACGCCACCGCCTTGACGGGAACATGGGAAGGTCAGGGACATACATACCCCGTCCATCTCGGCATCGACCAGATCGACAGCCCACAGGGCGCCGAACGCTACAAAAACGTAACATCCGCCTCTCCGCAGGCGTTCGAGGCCATGGTGCAGCGTTTTCTCCACGATGCCCACACCGGCAACAAGGCCGATATGGCCAACACGATTTCATTCCCCCTACGAATCAATGCGGCCACGACATACATCCTCCGCAACCGCTCGGCGCTCTACGCCCGGTGGCACACGGTTTTCACGTCCTGCCTCAAGGCCGAACTCGAAAAAGCCGTTCCCCACGATATGTTCGTGCATGACAGCATGGCTATGGTTTCAAACGGCGCAGTCTGGTTCGACGCTCACGGTGCCGCCGTCTTCAACCTGAACGACTGCCCCCGATAACCCCCCGCGCCATAACCGGCAGAAAACCCCATCACTCCCGCCCCACACGCCGCACCAGCCCCGCGAACGCCGCCAGCGCAAATGCCGCGATGCCCGCCCGCATCGGCGGCGTCATCAAAAACGGCGAACGACGATCGTCCTTGTACCGAACAGCCTCGAACGCCCCATGCGCCGCATACGCCCCCGCCAGGCTCCGCGAGAAATTATCCTCCTCCCCCTCCACATGCCCCTTCCCCATCTGCCGCCGATACCCACGCCCCGCCAGCAACCGGTCCCGAACCCCCGGCAGCAACGTCGCCCCCAATGCCGGCACCAGCCCCCCGAACCCCACCCACACATCCCGCGGTCGCCCGAACGCCGCCTTCGCCACCGCCAGCGCCGCCACCTCCGGCTCATAAACCCGCCCATAAGGCTTCAGCGGATGCCCCGTCCGGTTCCGCCCCCACCCAAGGCGCGGCGTGTTGATGGACGGCAGATGCACCACCGCCACATCGATCCGGTCCTTCATCTTCAGCAATTCAGGCCGCAAACTCGCACAAAACGCCTCGATCCCCGCATGAGCCGCCACATTGGCCGCCTGCAACGGCAACCCCCGCAACTGCGGCATCATCCCCAGATTGACGATCCGCCCACGCCCACGCCTTCGCATCTGCCGTAACGCCGCCTGTGTCCCGAACACCGTCCCCAGATACGTCACCTCCATTACACGCCGGATATCCTCCGGCTCCAGCGCCGAAACCGGCCCCACCGCCGCAATCCCCGCCGCATTCACCCATAACGTGATCGGCCCCAGATCCGCCTCGATCCGGTCCGCCACATCCTCCAGCCCCCGCGCGTCCGAAACATCGCACACATACGGCTTCACCCGCACATGCCGTCCCTCAAGCTCGGCCACCGTATCCGCCAGACGGTCCTCGTTCCGACCGATCAGCGCCAGATCACACCCGGCCTCCGCCAGCATCCGCACCACGGCACGGCCAATCCCCGCACCAGCCCCGGTCACGACGGCAATCTGCTGCGACATGGCGCAACCCTCCCGAAATCAAAAACGACCTAAAGAAACTTGATCGCCAGAACACCACCGACGATCAACACCAGAAGCCCCGTCATCACCAGCGTCAGACGGCGCTCGATAAACGCCTGAATCGGCGCCCCGAACACCTTGAGCAACGCCGCCTCCAGAAAAAAACGTCCGCCCCGCGTCACGATGGACGCCAGCACGAACGGCACCAGCGCGAAATGCGCCGCCCCCGCCGCAATCGTCACGATCTTGAACGGTATCGGCGTCAAACCCTTGCCGATGATAATCCACACCCCCCACTCCCGAAACCGTTCCTGCAACCGCACCAGCGTCGCCTCGGCATGATAGAAATGCACGATCGGCATCGCCACATGCCGCAACAAAAACGCCCCGATCACCCACCCCAGAATCCCGCCCGTCACACTCCCCACCGTACACACCGACGCCAGCCACCACGCCCGGTCCCGACGCGCAAGAACCATTGGAATCAATAGCAGATCCACCGGCACCGGAAACACCGACGCCTCCGCGAACGCCACAACGAACAGCCACCACGCCGCATTGGGAGACGCCGCCAGCGCCTCAAAACGCCGATAAAATCGATCGAGCAGAACAGCCTCCCAGGGCACACATCATATCCTGACCCTGATCGCACCCCCACGCCGCCAGAGCAAGCCCATCGGCCCATCCACCTAACCAACCCGATTGGACATGGATCGTTTTGAAGAAAGATCGGGCTCTGCCCGAACCCGGCAAGGGCCTCGGCCCTTGCATCCCGATTCAGTAACTGGTTTCCAAAGGCCGATGGCCCTTGGCGGGTCCAGGGCAGCGCCTGGTATCAACCCTCCTCACACCACAAGCGTCACCACCGCCCGCAACCCACCCTCAGGCCGGTTCCGCAACACCACATCCCCACCCTGCCCCCGCAGGATCGTCCGCGCGATCGAAAGCCCAAGCCCGGTCCCGCCTGTCTCCCGGTTCCGGCTGCTCTCCGCCCGCACGAACGGCTCGAACATCCGCTCGATCTCCTCATGCGGAAGCCCCGGCCCATCATCGTCCACCGTCACCACCACCATCTGCTCCTCCCCCTGCCCCGGCATCGGCGCACTCATCGCCACCCGCGCCCCACCGCCATATTTCAACGCATTGATCACCAGATTGCTCAACGCCCGCTTCAACGCCAGAGATCTCGCCCGGATCGTCACCGGCCGCTCCGACACCAGCGCCACACACTCCACCATGTCCGGACGGCTCTCCACGCTCTCATCCAGAATCGTCTGCAACAATGCCTCCAGCTCGATCGCCACCACCGGCTCCCGGCTCGCACTGTCCCGCCCAAAGGCCAGCGTCGCCGCCACCATGCTCTCCATCTCGTCCAGATCGGCCAGAAACTTGTCCCGCAGTTCATCATCATCGATGAACTCCGCCCGCAACTTCAGCCGCGTGATCGGCGTCCGCAGATCATGCCCGATCGCCGTCAGCATCAACGTCCGGTCCGTCACGAACCGCCGGATGCGGCTCGCCATCGTGTTGAACGCCACCGCCGCTCGCCGCACCTCGGACGGCCCATCCTCCGGCAAGGGTGGCGCATCCACGTTCCGCCCCAGCGCCTCCGCCGCAAGCGACAACGTCCGCACCGGCGCAATCAGCCGCGTCGTCCCCCAGACGATCAACGCCCCGCCACACACTGTCATCACCGTGAACGCAATGATGAACGTGGTGGAGCCCAACAGGGACGACGCCGGATTGCGAAACCGCACGACCAGCCATTGCGGCTGCCCGGGCAGCAGAAAGGAAACGGAATGAACCCGCTTCGTGTTGCCGCTCGCCAGCAGGATCCGGCGTGGCAACAACTCGGGCGGCAGCATGGACAGGCCCATGCCAGGCGTCGTGGCATGATGAAACCGCGCCGAAGATCCGGGGCCATCCATCTCCTCATAGGGCGACACCGGCCCCGGTTCCATCATGTCAGGGCCCGCCGGCCCTGGCCCGAACGGCATATCGCCACCATGCGGCCCGAGCGGTCGATCCGGTCCACCGGGAAACGGCGGTCCACCCCCGCCGGATCGCATGTCAGGCCGCATGTCAGGCCGGGCACGATGAACGCGCACCGGCGGCAACACCGGAAATTCGAGCATGTCCCCCTTCACGTCCCGATCCGGATGATCGCCGATGAACGCCTTGAAATTCGACGGCAGATGCAGGTCTTCCAGCACATCCGCCCGATCGCCCAAGGGCGCCTCAACGACGGACCGATAGATCGACATCACATGATTCTGGTTCTCGTGCATCTCCATGCGATCTGCGATGGCGACATGATCGATCGCATGAATCGCAAGCCCCGCCGCCTGCACCACACCCAACCCCACGATCAGCAATAGGCTGGTCCGCGCCGCCAGAGACTGCGGCCAGAGCCGCAACCGCCACCCCCGGGCCGACATCAGACGCGCTCCACCTCCGCCGCCAGAACATACCCCCCGCCACGCACCGTCTTGATCACCTGCGCATTCCGCCCGTCATCCTCCAGCTTGCGCCGCAATCGCGAAACCGCCACGTCGATCGCACGGTCGAACGGACCCGCCTGCCGCCCCCGCAACAGTTCCAGCAACATATCCCGCGTCAGAACCCGGTTCGCCCGGTCCAGCAGCGCCACCAGCAAATCATACTCGCCCCCCGTCAACGGCACCTCCGCCCCATCGGGATTGAGCAGCCGCCGACGCGTCGGCTCCAGCAGCCAGCCCGAAAACCGGATCATCCGCGTATCCGTCGTCTGCTTTTTCTCAACCGTCTCCGCCGTCCGCCGCAGCACCGCCCGCACCCGCGCCAGCAACTCGCGCGGGTTGAACGGCTTGGCCACATAATCATCCGCCCCGAATTCAAGGCCGATAATCCGGTCCGTCTCGTCGCTCATCGCCGTCAGCATGATGATCGGCACGTTGTCCTGCCCCCGCAGCCACCGCGCCACATCCAGCCCGCTCTCCCCCGGCAGCATCAGGTCCAGCACGACAAGCTGGTAATGCCCCGCCGTCCACGCGCGCCGCGCCTCGCGCCCGTCCCGCGCCGCCGTGACGCGGAAATGGTTGCGCTCCAGAAAGCGCGTCAGCAACTCGCGGATTTCACGGTCATCATCGACGACCAGAAGATGAGGCATCTGTTCCATGTAACAACGCTCTATACCAGTTCACCGTCCGGCGTCAGTAGCCGTTGCACTTGGTTGCAACTCGATACGCCCTGTAGAAATCAGCCCGAAACGGCTTTTGTGTCGCACATCTCACGGGGCGCTGCCCCGCCCCCCGGAAGGGGACGCGTCCCCTTCATCCCAATTCAATCGGGTTTCCAAAGGGCGACTGTCCTTTGGTAGGTCGTGGGGGCAAAGCCCCCATCAAAGCCAGGACGGAACCGGCAACCCCTTCCCCCGCAGAAACTCCGGATTGAACAGCTTGCTCTGATACCGCGCCCCGCCATCGCACAGGATCGTCACGATCCGATGCCCCGGCCCCATCTCCCGCGCCACCCGGATCGCCGCCGCAATGTTGATCCCGGCAGATCCCCCCACTGAAATCCCCTCATCCCGCAACAGCCGGAAAATCTGCTCCAAGGCCTCCGGATCAGGAATCCGCACCGCATCGTCAATCGCCACCCCCTCCAGATTGCCCGGCACGCGAGACTGCCCGATCCCCTCCGTCACGGACCCCCCCGAAATCGACAGATCCCCAGTCTTCACCCAGCCATACAGGCCAGACCCCTCCGGATCGGCCAGAACGATTCGCGGCCTCGCCACCCCCGCCGCCCCAGCCAGATCCCCCAGCCCGAGCGCCACGCCCGCCAGCGTCCCCCCCGTCCCACACGCACATGTGAACGCATCCAGCCGCCCCTCCATCTGCCCCCAGATCTCCGGCGCCGTCGTCGCCCGATGCCCCTCCCGATTGGCAGTATTGTCGAACTGGTTGGCCCAGACCGCCCCCAGCTCCTCCGCCAGGCGGCGCGAGAAATGCACGTAATTCCCCGGATCGCGATACGGCTTGGCCGGAATCGCCCGCAAATCCGCCCCGATCATCCGCAGAAAATCCAGCTTCTCCCGGCTCTGCGTCTCCGGCACCACGATAATGCTCTTATACCCCCGCGCATTGGCCACCAGCGTCAGCCCGATCCCGGTATTTCCCGCCGTCCCCTCCACGATCGTACCACCCGGCTTCAACGCCCCTGAAGCCTCCGCCGCCTCGATAATCGCCAGCGCCGCCCGATCCTTCACCGATCCTCCGGGATTCATGAACTCGGCCTTGCCGTAAATCTCACACCCCGTCACCTCGAATGCATGACGCAACCGGATCAGCGGCGTCCCCCCGATGGAAGACACCATATCCGGAGAAGACCGCTCCCAACCCCGATACGAGGATCCAGCCACCCGAGAAGTTTCCACGGTCATAAACTTGTCCCTTGTCGTCAATGCGTACAGTTTCATCTATCGTCAGCACAAAGCGGACCAGAACGATAGATAGGCCCACATGATCGAAAACCGAACCGCCACCCAGACCTGGCAGGCCCTCCAGGAAAACCCCTCAGCCCAGCTTGTCGATGTCCGCACGGACCCGGAATGGCACATGATCGGCCTGCCAAACCTCGAATCCATCAAACATCACGTCCACACCATCACATGGGAACCCGGCGGCGAAAAATGGTTTCTCGCCAGCCTCTGCGAAGCCATCCCTGACAAAACCGTCCCCGTCTATTTCCTCTGCCGCTCAGGCGTCCGCTCCCACGCCGCCGCAACCCTCGCCCAACAGGCGGGCTATACACAGGTCTTCAATGTCGGGGATGGCTTCGAAGGCCCGCCGGACGAAACCGGAACGCGCGGCCACATCGCAGGCTGGCAGGCCGAAGGTCTCCCCACCCGCCACCCCTGATCCCCTACAGAGACTGTCTCAGAAGTTTTGATGGCGAGCAGAAGCGTGCCTTGGGTACGCGTCTGGCAGTGATTTCCGAGCATCGGAGCGAAACGGCCTTCATGGCCGTGAGCACCGAAGCCCAGGAAACTTATTCCCGAATCGCCGCCAAGTCGCCATCAGCGATGGCTTTTAAGGCAGTCTCTCAGGCAGACGGCTCGAAATCCTCAATCATCGCAGCCGTCTCCCCATCCGAAACGAGCTGCCCCTCCCATTTCGCCACCACCGCCGCCGCCAGCGAATTGCCAATCACGTTCGTCGCGGACCGCCCCATGTCCAGAAACGTATCCACCCCCAGAATCAGCAGCAACCCCTCCTCAGGCAGATTGAACTGATTCAACGTCGCCGCAATCACCACCAGAGACGCACGCGGCACCCCAGCCACCCCCTTGCTGGTCAGCATCAGCGTCAGCAACATCGCAAGCTGTGTCCCGATCGACAGATGAATGTCGTAGGCCTGTGCGATGAAGATGCTGCCGAACGTGCAATACATCATCGTGCCGTCCAGATTGAACGAATACCCCAACGGCAGCACGAAAGACGAGATCTTCCTTGAAACAGGGAATTTCCCCAACTGCTCCAGCATCTTGGGATACGCCGCCTCCGAACTGGCCGTCGAAAACGCCAGCAGGAACGGCTCCCGCGCCAGCCGCACCAGCCGCCCCGCAGACCGCCCGAGAAACAGATACCCTACCGCCACCAGCAACAGCCACAGGCACAGCAGCGCGAAATAGAACTCCCCCATGAATTTGGCATAATTCTCCAGAATGCCCAGCCCATTGGTCGTCACCGTCGCCGCCATCGCACAAAACACCGCCACGGGCGCCATTCCCATCACATACCCCGTCACCCGCAACACGATATCGGACAGGCTCTCGACCCACACCATCACCGGGCGCGCCTTCTCCGGCATGGACGCACACGCAATCCCGAAGAAAATCGAAAACACCACGATCTGGAGGATCTCGTTATCCACCATCGCCCGGAACGCCGAATCCGGAACGATATGCGTGATAAACCCGTCCAGCGTCATCGCATTGGCATTCACCCCGCTCGCAAGACCACTGGCAATCTTGTGAACCCCCGCCCCCGGCTGGAACAGGTTGACCAGCACCAACCCCAGCAACAGGGACACGAAAGACGCACAGACGAACCACAACATCGCCTTGCCGCCCACACGCCCCACCGTCCCTGCATCGGACATATGCCCGATCCCCACCGTCAGGGTCGAAAACACCAGCGGCGCCAGGATCATCTTGATCAGCCGCAGGAACACCGTCGAACCAATCGACAGATACCCCGCCACAGCCTTCCGCGCCACCGCATCCGCGATCCCGCCATGCACCAGAGCCCCCACCAGAATGCCAACGATCATGGCGATCAGAATATAGGTCGGCATCCGGTTCGATTTCAAAACATTCATCCCTGCTGTTCTACAAAGAGCGCCCATACACGCCACACCCGGCAGCACTCAAGCACGGATCAGTTTTCCGCCAGAACCTGCCGGCTCGCACGCACCTTCGTCACGCGCCGCTGGTCCATCTCCAGCACCTCGAACAGCCACCCCGCGAACACCACCTTGTCCCCCACCGCCGGAACGCGCCGCAGCAACGCCAGAATCGCGCCTCCCAGCGTATGATAACTCCCGGAGTCCGGCAGTTCCGGCAACGCCAGCATCCCCCGAACCTCATCCGCCGGCAAAAACCCGTCCAGCGTATAATCATCCGCCCGGCTCGCCTCCGGCTGAGGATGATGCGGCTCCGAATGCTCATCTCCCACGATCGCCTCGAACAGGTCGGACGGCGTCACGATCCCCTCGAAAGAACCATACTCATCCAGAACGAACGCGATCCCCAGCGAAACCCCCCGCATCCGCTCGATCATGTCCTGCGCGGTAATCTTGTCCGGCACCGAAATCGGCTTGCGCAACAACGCATCCAGAGAAACACTCTTCCCTTCCAGAATCCGGTCCAGAACATCCTTTGCCAGCAACACCCCCACCGGATTGTCCACATCCCCGTCACACACCACGATCCGCGCATAAGGAGACCGCCGGATCCGCGCGATCAGCGTCGCCCGGTCCGCATGGCGATCCACCCAGTTCAGCTCGTTGCGCGGCGTCATGATCGCCCGCACCGGCCGGTCCGCCAGACGCAGCAACCGCTCGATCATCACCCGCTCCTCCGCCTCCAGCACGCCGGACTGCGCCCCCTCCACCAGAACCGCCCGCAACTCCTCCTCCGTCAACGCCGCCCGCGTATGCGCGCCAATCCCCACCAGCCGCAGAACCAGCGCCGAAGTCCGGTTCAGAACCACCACCAGCGGCTTCGCCACCAGCGCCACACTCACCAGAACCAGCGAAAGCCGGCACGCGATCCGCTCCGGCTGCCGCAACGCGATCTGCTTCGGAACAAGCTCGCCAAACACGATCATCGCAAACGTGATCGCCGCCACCACCAGAACCGGCGCCAGCTCGGACGCAAACGGCCGCAACACCCGCACGTGCCCCAGCCAGACAGCCACCCCGCTCTCAAGCTGCGATCCCCCGAACGTCCCCTCCAGAATGGACACCAGCGTCATGCCGACCTGCACCGTCGGCAAAAACGCGTTCGGCTCGTCAGACAGCCGCAACGCCCGCGCCGCCCCCTTCACATCCCGCTTCACCAGCAACGCCAGACGCGGCCGCTTGGCGGAAATCAGCGCCAGTTCTCCCATGGCGAACACCCCGTTGAGCACGATCAACAGGACGACAATCAGAACCGGCGCAATCATAACGACGCAAAAAACTCCCAATGACTCGGAAAACACATACCATCACCCATACCACAAACGGTATGCCCGCAACGCCGTACTCCAAATGGAGCCAGCATAATGCCCTTCCCGAAACTGGCCGCCCTCCCCCTCCTCGGCACTCTGGCCCTGGATATCCTGGTCCTCCCGACCGCCCACGCCGAAATCGCCCACACCACACTCCTCACCCATTTCGGAATCCGCCCCGCATGGTGGCCCGTCCTCCCCATCCCGCCCGGCTGGCATCAGGACACGAAAGCCGGAAACCGCCTGAACGCCTACGCCCTCCTGCCGGACGGAGAAACCTGGTCCAGCGCTCCCGCCACCATCACCGGCACCGCACAGGCCGGACGCTACGGCAAACCCGCCACCGCCATTTCCGCCCTGATGGCGGACGACGCACAGGACGCCCACGATCGGGACCCAGACCTCACGATCCAGGACGAACCCACCCTGACCGACGGAGACGGCCAGACCTTCCGCGCCTGCTCCATCACCCCCAAAAACCCGAAGCGCAGCCCCTATTCCCGCATCGCCTACGGTACCGAAGGCCAGTTTCTGCTCACATTCACCCTGAACGCAAAAACGCGGACAGCGCTGAACTCAGCCCTGCCCGCGTTCCAGACCATGATCGCAACCTACCGGGAAAGGCCCAATCGGCCCCAACCCCGATAAAAGTCGTCAGTCAGCCGCGTCGGCCGTCTCGATCTTCGTCACGCCATCCGTCGTATCCTTGCCGGAATGCACCCGCACCCGCGGCGAACGCGCCGGCTTGCGCGACGCAATCGCCGTCATCTGGCTCTCGACCTGCGCGGTATAGGTGTATTCCGCCGGGCGCTGATTCTCCAGCGAGATCTCCGGCGCCATCGGCTTCTCCGTCTCCGGCCCGAACATCGCAACCTTGGCGATATGCCAGGGCCGCTTCACCGCATCCATGACAGCCGTGGACTCATACCCCGAATGCACCATGCAATCCGCGCATTTCTCATACGCCCCGGTGCCGTACTGCTCCCAGGCCGTGTCGTCCATCAGCTCCTTGAAGGACTTGGCATAGCCCTCGCCCAGCAGATAGCACGGGCGCTGCCAGCCAAATACCGTCCGCAGCGGCTTGCCCCACGGCGTGCAATGGTAGTTCTCGTTGCCCGCCAGGAAGTTCAGGAACAGCGGAGACTGCGTGAACCGCCACTTCTTCCCCTTGCCCAGACGGAAAATATCCCGGAACAGCTGCTTCGTCTTCTGACGGTTCAGGAAGTGCGCCTGATCCGGCGCCCGCTCATAGGCATAACCCGGCGCCGTCATGATGCCGTCCACGCCCATCGCCATCACTTCATCGAAGAACGCCGCAACCCGCTTCGGATCGGCCCCGTCGAACAGCGTGCAGTTGATGGACACGCGGAACCCACGCGCCTTCGCCGCCCGGATCGCCGCCGTCGCCTTCTCGAACACGCCATCCTGACATACCGACGAGTCGTGCATCAACTGATCGCCGTCCAGATGCACATCCCAGGAGAAGAACGGAGACGGCTCGTAATCGTCCAGCTTCTTCTCCAGAAGCAGGCCATTCGTGCAGAGATAGACGTATTTCTTCCGCGCGATCAGACCCTTGATGATCTGCGGCATCTCCTTGTGCAGCAACGGCTCGCCACCCGCCACCGCGATCACCGGCGCGCCGCATTCGGCATCCGCGTCCAGGCACTCCTGAACGCTCATGCGCTGGTTCAGGATCTGCGCGGGATAGTCGATCTTGCCGCACCCGGCACAGGCCAGATTGCACCGGAACAAAGGCTCCAGCATCAGAACCAGAGGATAGCGCTTGCGCTTGGTAATGTGCTGCTTGACCACGTAGCGTCCAACCCGGACGGCCTGCATCAACGGAACGGCCATGTGTTCTCCTGCGCCGAGCAACCATCGGCGGAATTGGTTCTCCCTTTCGGGCGGACAGGGCTGGCCCATCCTCTCATCCGATAGGGTCGCGACACTTTGGGTCACGAATCTGTCACGTGTCGTGGCAGGGACCAGACCGCAAAGTCAAGTCGGCACACCCTGCCTGATCGCTGGCCTATACACCAACCCCGGTCCCGGTCTCAATTCCCTCTCCACGACAGTTGCACACAGGCCACACCCCCCAAGAAATCCGGCAGCAACCCTTGCAATCGTGCCATTTACACAAAGCAGACCATTCCCGTATGATTTCACGCGCAACCAGCACTGCGCTTTCCGTGTTTGTAACCCATGCACTACGTTGCCTATAAGGCAGCCACCTTCTCGCAAGCGCGCAGGAAAGCGGAACAGGCCCCAGGTCCCCATCATGGCCCGCACCCCTTGTCCCCTTGCAAAATACCACGACTGGGACGAAAGCATGACGATGACACGCGCTCCTTCCTCGAACGACGCCCCCCTGCGCTCCGGCCGGGCACGTCGCTCCGGCCTTCTGCTCGCCGCCTGCATGGGTCTCGCGACAGCCGGTTCAGCCCTCGTCAGCGTCCAGACACAGGCCCGCGCCGCCACCCCGGCCGCAGGGCCGGTCGTGCCCGTCTCCCAGCTCTACGATGCCCTGCGCCGCTCGGAAGCCCCCTCCGCCAGTGCCACGGCCCAACGCATGCAGGCCCTTGCCCCGGTCGTCGATCAGGCATTTGATCTGCACATCATCCTGCGCAACTCCGTCGGAATGCGCTTCGAAACACTCTCCCCCGCGGATCAGACACGTCTGCTCAGCGCTTTCCGCCAATACACGATCGCGCGCTACGCCTCGACCTTCAAACCCGGCACCAACGCCCGGTTCAGCATCGCCCCGATGGTCCGCGTCTCCCCGGTCGGCAACGGAAACATCGTCGATACCAAGATCGGCGGCAGCCAGGATGACGGAACCGCCGTCGATTACATCACGCAATCCCAACCCGACGGCACATACAAGATTGTAGATATCCTGCTGAATGCCCATATCAGCCAGGTTGCCGCAAACCGCGCCGATTTCAGTTCGGCCCTGTCACGCGGCGGCGTCGATGCCCTGATCGACCTTCTCAACCGCAAGACGCAAAGCCTCATGAACGGCTGATGACCTCCCGCGCCAGACCCGCCTTCCCCCAGCACGAGACCGCCTGTCCATGACGGTCGCAAACCTGATCGGCAGTCTGACCGGCATCGTCGCGCTCGCCGGTTGCGTGCAGTCCGGGCTCGGCGCCATGCTCATCCGGCGGTTCCGGCGGACGGAACGCCGCGCCATCCCTCATCGCGGCGCCATGCCTCCTATCACGGTCCTGAAACCCCTGCACGGGGACGAACCCCTGCTGGAAGATGCGCTCGACAGCTTCTGCCGGCAGGATTACCCCGAATTCCAGATTGTCTTCGGCGTCCAGCGAACGGACGACGCCGCCATCGCCATCGTCCGCAGGCTTCAGGCCCGCTACCCCCGCCTGCACCTCGATCTGGTCATCGACACCCGGTCGCACGGCTTAAACCGCAAGGTCGGCAACCTCATCAACATGTACCCCTCCGCCCGGCACGACGTCCTCGTCATGTCCGACTCGGATATCCACGTCAGCCGGGACTACCTCCGCCGCACCGCCGAAGCTCTCGTCAAACCCGGCGCTGGCCTCGTCACCACCCTCTATGCCGGCCTCCCCGCAACCGGCGACATGGTCCGCCGCCTCGCCGCCTGCCAGATCAATCATAATTTCCTGCCCGGCGTCATCCTGTCCCGCTATCTCGGGCGTCAGGACTGTCTGGGCGCCACGATGGCCCTTACCCGCCAGACGCTGGAGCGCATCGGTGGTCTGAACGCCCTCGTCGAACACGTGGCGGATGACGCCATCCTCGGTCAGGCCGTCCGCAAACTCGGCCTCACCATCGAAATCGCCACCTGCATGACATGGACCACCATCGCAGAAACCTCGATGACGGACCTGCTGGCCCACGAACTGCGCTGGGGCCGCACCGTCAAGAACGTCGAACCCTTCGGCTACGCGCTTTCCTCCATCCAGCTCCCGCTCTTCTGGGCCGGCGTCACCCTGCTCTGCGCCCCGGCCGCGCCCTGGGCCTGGGGCGTCTTTCTGTCCACCTGGACCCTCCGCGCCATCTTCAGCCTGATCGTGGATCGCGCCCTTGGCCAGCCCAGTATCGGAATCGTCCCGCTCCTGCCACTGCGAGACTGGATGTCCGCCGCCGTCATGGTCGGCAGCGCGCGCGGCACCCAGGTCGCATGGCGCGGACAGACGATGCATATTATACGACATTCCACTATGACCCAGTCAGAACAGCCGGTCGGGCCAGGCAAATAACCCTCCCCACCCCGGCTCACCAGACCTTGAGGACCACTCCCATGATGAAGACCCTGTTTCTCCAGCCCCCTTCCTTCGACGGCTTCGACGGCGGCGCAGGCTCACGTTATCAGGCCAAGCGCGAGATCAAGTCCTTCTGGTACCCCACCTGGCTCGCACAACCCGCCGCCATGGTCGAAGGCTCCCGTCTGATCGACGCCCCCCCCGCCAAAATGGGCATGGAGCCGATTCTCAAGGACGTGAAAAACCGCGACCTCGTCGTCATGCACACCTCCACCCCGTCCTTCGCGTCGGACGTGAAGGTCGCGCAGATGCTGAAGGATGCGAACCCCAACATCAAGATCGGCATGGTCGGCGCCAAGGTCGCCGTGCAGCCTGACGAAAGCATGGCCAAAGGCGGCCCGATCGACTTCGTCGCCCGCAACGAATTCGATTTCACCATCAAGGAAATCGCCGAAGGCCGGGACTTCAAGGACGTGGACGGCATCACCTGGCGCAACGAGAACGGCGTCGTGGTCGCGAACAAGGATCGCGCCATGATCGAGAACATGGACAGCCTTCCCTTCGTCACCGAGGTCTACAAGCGCGACCTCAACATCAACGATTACTTCATCGGCTACCTGATGCACCCGTATATCTCGATCTATACGGGCCGCGGCTGCAAATCCCGCTGCACCTTCTGCCTCTGGCCGCAAACCGTCGGCGGCCATCGCTACCGCACCCGCTCGCCGGAGCACGTCGCCGCCGAAATCCGCCTCGCGAAGCAATACTTCCCGCAGGTCCGCGAATTCATGTTCGACGACGACACCTTCACGGACGACCTGCCCCGCGCCGAAGCCATCGCCCGTGAAATGGGCAAGCTCGGCGTCACATGGTCCTGCAACGCCAAGGCCAACGTCCCCTACGAAACCCTGAAGGTCATGAAGGATAACGGTCTGCGCCTGCTCCTCGTCGGCTATGAAAGCGGCAACCAGCAGATCCTGCACAACATCAAGAAGGGCATGCGCGTCGAAACCGCCCGCGAATTTACCAAAAACTGCCACGAACTCGGCATCAAGATCCACGGCACCTTCATCGTCGGCCTCCCCGGCGAAACGAAGGAAACCATTCAGGAAACCATCAAGTTCGCGACGGACATCAACCCGCACACCCTCCAGGTCTCCCTCGCCGCCCCCTATCCCGGCACGTTCCTGCACAAGCAGGCCACCGAAAACGGCTGGTTCAACGAAGCGGAAGCCGAACTGATCGACGAGAACGGCGTCCAGATCGCCCCCCTGCACTACCCACATCTCTCGCACACCGAAATCTTCGAAAGCGTCGAGGATTTCTACCGGAAGTTCTATTTCCGCGCGCCCAAGATCGCTTCGATCGTCAACGAAATGGTCCGCAGCCCGCAGATGATGAAACGCCGCCTCCGCGAAGGCGTGGAATTCTTCCACTTCCTCAAGGACCGCAAGGCAGCCTGACGGAACTTAACGATTACCTGTTTTTCCTGTAAGACGTGGCCATAAGCCACGTCTTTTTATTTGTAATCAGGAATAGAGATGGTCGATATTTTCCATACGCTCGGCGAATTATCGGCCAAACATCCGAACATTGTCAGAAGCGAAGCCACAAAAATGGCTTTCTGCTGGGCCTTCTGGCTCATCTGTACCCTCCTCTACATGGGATTGTACAGCTTCGGAGACCATGGGCGATATTTCGAGTTCTTCAAAACACTGGAAAGTTTCATCACAGATGCATCCAGCGTCCTGCTCCTCTGCTTCCAGTTTACCGTGCTCTTCCTCATGAGCACCCTGATCAAAAAAGTGCTGCCAAAAGGCATCCTCTCCGGTGCCGTATCCGAAGAAGCATGGAAACTGGCCTATACGGTCAGCTACGCCATGACGACGCACCTCCTCATCGAACGCCATTACCTCTTCTATATTCTGGCCAGCATCGGCATCACCATCGTCATCTTGCCCATCTATCTCACCTTACACGACTTCCAGTCCCGACATTCGGAATCCCAGGCTTGACCCCCACCTCCCCCAAAAAACGCCGCGTCCTTATCTCCGCCGATGATTTCGGCCTGAACGAAGACGTCAACGAAGCCATCGAAATCGCTCACCGGGACGGTATCCTCTCTACCGCCAGCCTCATGGTCGCAGGCCCCGCCGCTGCAGACGCCATCCGTCGCGCCAGAAAACTCCCCACCCTCCATGTCGGCCTCCACCTCGTCGCCATAGAAGGCCAGGCCACCCTCCCCACGACGGAAATCAGCGCCATCGTTGGCCCGGACGGCCGGTTCTCCAGCAACCAGCTCCAGCTCGGCATCGACTATTTCTTCAAACCGCAAGGCCGCCGCGCCCTGCACCGCGAAATCACCGCCCAATACGCAGCCTTCGCAAAAACCGGCCTCCGGCTGGATCACGCCAACGCCCACAAACACATGCACCTCCACCCCACCGTAGGCCGCATGATGATCGATATCGGCAAACAGCACGGCCTCCCCGCCATCCGAATCCCGTACGAACCCCCCTCTCCCCTCCGCGCCGCAGGTCCCGTCAGGGATACCTTCGGGGATGCCGCCCTGCGTCAATGGTGCCGCGTCCTCCGCCATCAGGCCAAACGCGCAGGCCTTCACACCAATGATCAATGCTTCGGTCTCGCCTGGAGCGGCCACATGACCACTGCCCGCGTTACAGCGCTCGCCCGCGCCCTGCCTCCGGGCCTTTCGGAAATCTATTTCCACCCCGCTACCCGGCGCGACACAACCCTCGAACGCCTCATGCCCGGATACGATCATCAAGGCGAACTCGCAGCCCTCCTTTCCCCTGATTTTCTCACCGCCATCCGCAACGCCCATGTCGCATTGGCCAACTGGGACTCACCCTGACCCGCATTTCGTTTCAAATTCGCACTATTGCTATTTTACAACATACATCCCCTTTTCATAACACCTCCCTCCGATAGGGAGTCGTCTCCAAACCGAAACGGAATATAGTTGCTTCCAGGATTCTCTGGGAGCTTTAGTGAATGACCCGACGGCAACACCTCTACGCCATGACCATTCTCGCCATGTGCGCCGGAGGCGAGCAGCACGCCCATGCTGCCACAACACATAAGCACAAGGCACACACCAAAGCCGCCACGGCCGCGGCCTCCCCCGTCACGCCCGCTCCCGTTCACACAGCCACCCGTCACCGTCGCACCGCTGAAAACGCCCCTGCCCCACACGCGGAAGACCTGATCGTCACCGGAACCCACGCAGCCAATCGCTCGGCCCGCCAGAGCATGTCCCCCATCTCGGTCCTCACCGGCGCCACCCTCCAGCGCTCCGGCCAGATGAACCTGGCAGACGCCATCACCAGAACCTACGCCCAGATCAACGTGCAGGCCGAAGGCTACGATACCGGCTCCCTCACCTCCGCTATCCAGATGCGCGGCCTGAATCCCAACGAAGTCCTCGTCCTCGTCGATGGGGAACGCCGCCACACCACCGCCAATATCTCCTCCGATCCCGGCCCCTATTTCGGCTCAACCCCCGTCGATCTGAACATGCTTCCCGCCAACGCGATCGACCATATCGAAGTGCTGGAAGACGGCGCCGCCGCCATGTACGGATCGGACGCCATCGCAGGCGTCGTCAATATCATCACAAAACACACCGACCACGGCATCAACACGTCCGCGCAAACCGGCGCCAATCCCTATGAAGGTCAGGGCTGGAATTACCAGCTCAATGCCGATGGCGGCTTCAAGGTCCTCGGCAACGGCTACCTGCACGTGGATGGCCAGATTTTCCATACAGACCACTTCATCGCCCACGGCGCTCACGATCACCGCCTCGTCGGCTACACCCCTCCCGGCGTGGAATCAGAACTCTATACAGCCGCCCCCGGCGGTTACCAACCTGCCGATACCCGCAACATGATCATGTCCACCCCGGAAGAAACCCGGGAAAACCTCATGATCAATTTCGGCAAACCCATCAACGACGACATCGACCTCTACAGCCAGATCACCTACGGCCACCGCCATTCCGAAGGCTACGAAAACTACCGCACGCCTGCCATCCTGCCGCAAATCTACCCACAGGGCTTCACCCCCATCGAAACCAACGATGAGAACGATTTCGCAGGAGAACTCGGCCTGCGTGGCCGCAACCTCCTCGGCTTCGACTGGCACCTCAGCACCGTCTACGGCCAGGATGACGACAGCATCGGCAACAAGGACACCGCCAACCCCAACCTCTACGCCGCCACCGGCTTCACCCCTACCCAGGCCATGGCTGAACAGTTCAGCATGTCGCAGTGGACCAACAGCCTGGATTTCCGTCGCCGCTTCCTGATCGCGAAAACCGTCCCCGTCGTCTGGGCCTTCGGCGGTCAACACCGTCTCGAAAGCTATAACATTCGCGCCGGCAACCCGCCCTCTTACGAAATGGGTGGCACACAGGGTTACGCAGGACTCACTCCGCAGGACGCCGGCAAATGGAGCCGCGATGTCTGGTCGGCCTGGATGGACGGCGATTTCCACTTCACCCCGAAATGGGAAGTCGATTTCGCAGGCCGCTTCGAGCACTACACCGATGTCGGCAACACCGAAAACGGCAAAGTCTCAACGCGCTATGACTTTAACAAGCGCATCGCCATCCGCGCCACCATGAGCAACGGCTTCCGCGCGCCCACCCTCGCCGAAGAACACTACTCCGCCCTGAACGTCGGCCCCAACAGCGCCGGCGGCCTCCTGCCCACCCTCTCCTCCGCCGCCTCATCCCTCGGCGCGGTTCCGCTCAAACCGGAACGTTCCACTAGCGAAAGCGGTGGCATTGTCCTGATGCCGATCGACGGCTGGCACATCGAAACGGACGTCTATCAGATCAACATCCGGGACCGCATCGTCCAGGGCGGCACCACCAATGGCCAATCGGCCGTGGACGCGATCGAAAAACTCGGTATCCAGCTTCCCGCCTCGGTCCTCACCACCCAGAATCTCCCCAACATCACCGCATACTACTTCGCCAACGGCGCAAGCACCCGTACGCAGGGCCTCGATATCAAGACCGATTACCTGCTGCACCTGCACCAATACGGTAACGTCATGCTCACCGCCTCGCTCGATCTCAACCGCACCCGTCTGCACCATAACGGCGTTGGATCGAACGGCGATCAGTTCCTGACCCCCCAAACCATCGGCTACATGACCACCGCCTTCCCCCGCAGCAAACTCATTCTGAACGCCTACTGGACAATCGGGAAATGGGACGTCAACGTGCGCGAAAGCCGCTACGGCTCCACCACCAACCTCCTCACCTATGAGGACTGGACCCCCACCGCCGCCACCTGCCCGGACGGCAGCGCCGCACAGTACTCCAACACCTGTTTCGCCCAGTTCAAGAACAACGCCGCCTGGCTCACCGATCTCCAGATCGGATACCGCCTGAACGACCAATGGCATTTCACGGTCGGCGCCAACAATATCTTCAACCTCCGCCCCCGCCGCGAACCCGCCATCAACAACGCCCTCGGCGCTAATCAGTATGACGCCGCCTCCTCCTCGATCCCCATGTATGGCGCCTATTATTTCGGCCGCATCGACGCCTCGTTCTGACAACTAACCCAGCCAGGCCGAAGTTTTTTCAAACGCTTCGGCCAACACCTCATCCGATCATCGCCACCCCGGCCAGAAACACCATCCCCGCCATCATCCACAGCACATAATCCCCAATCACCCCATCATGCATCACCTGCAACGCCCGATAGGCAGGCCGCACCAGCAAAGCTCCGCGCCGCACCATCGCATCCGTAAACCGATGCCGGTTCAAATCCAACGCCGCAATCACCACCGCGCACACCCCCGGCAACCAGGCCAATAGCGGAACAGCACTCGTTTCCACACCTTCCGCCGCAAAATGCCGTCCCACCTGAAAATCCGCCGCTCCCCCCAGCACAAACGCCTTCGCCCGATCCAGAAACACCACGCCCTCCACAACCCAGACCGCCAGCAGCGCCAGAACCGGCGCCAGCATCGCCCCGAATGGACGGTCCGCCTGCTCCCGCTCCTCATCCGTCGGCGCCGATTTCTCCTCGCCCGATATCGGCCGCTACCCGAAAAATACCCGCCCGCTCACACGCAATACCGCCCCGCCTGTCAACGCCGCTCGCAGCCATCCCGCCCGACAGGCGCAAACGTCACATGCGCACCCAATATCGCACGTACCAGCGCTATCCCTACATGCCACGTCTCCACACAAAACAAGACAGGAAACCGCATCACATGCCGGAAGCGCCAGCCGAACAATAGGGACGGCCCCATGATCAGCCCCGCCGCCACAGCCTGCGTGGAATCCACCGATCCGTTGAGCAGGAAACACAACACGACAATACCCGTTCCCGTCCCTGCCCACCAGAACGGCTCGCCCCCCACCTCCCGAGAGAAGCGCAGGAAAAAATGCGCTTCACATCGCCTCGAAGCCTGCATCCTCAATAGCCTCGCGCAAAGTCTGTTCATCCACGCACTTGGGATCATATGTCACGCTCGCCTGTTTCTCCTGCAACGACACATCGGCACGCTCAACACCCGCCACCGCCTTCAAGGCCCGGGTCACCGAAGCCGAACACCCATCGCAAGACATGCCCTGCACAGGAATCACCACTGTCGTCATGATCTTTCTCCCAAAACGGTAAGATCCCATAACGTGTGCCCCCGCCCACGTTTCCACTCCGCACCGCCATGTTTGCCTGCAAAGTTCGCTTGCCGGGCGATGCGCTACCTCGTAATTTCGCACTGGCGAACCGAAACCAGTCTGAACGCCAGAACCGCAAGAAGGGCCGATCACCATGTCGCGGACCACGACCGCTCCGCCACGGTGCCGCATCATCCGCGCCAGGGCGTCCAGCCACCGCTGCCCCACAAAAGCCCAGCGGCCCTGACTGCCTTGGCATCCCTCCCGGCCGCCAGCCGAATACCCTTCCCCGCATGAACACGCTCGCCAGCGCCATCATCGGCACACTCGGATCGCTCGCCGCATTCCTCTCAGCATCCGCGTGGCGTATCCACCACCGGAATGCCATCACACACCCCGTCTCATCACCCTCCAGAAACATCACAACCGCGCACTGGCAAACCGATGCCACCAACACCCTGATCGAACCCTCCGCCAACCTTCGCACCCTGCTTCCGCCACATCCCCAGGATCGCTCCCTCGGCATTCTCCTGTCCGGCACACCCCACCCCACCGCCGAAGGCAGCCCCCTCCAAACCCTGCTCGACGATCATGCCGCCTTCGAGAACCACCTTACCTGCGTCCGTATCCGAAACGACGAACGCTGGCTGCGCCTCTCCGGCACGCCCCACCTGTCACGAACAGGCACTTTCAAAGGGTTCGAGGGAACAGTCCAGAACGTCACCCCCATCATCGATGCCTACCGCCGTGCCCAACTCCGCCAACGGGAAGACCCGCTCACCGGCCTGCCCATCCGCCATGCCCTGCTCGATCTGGCCACTCCCCTGATCGAAACTGAAACTCCCTTCGCCCTCGTCGTCGTCGGCTTCAAGGGATTTCAGACCATCAACATGGAAATGGGCCGGGATATCGGAGACTGGCTGATCAAGACCACCGTCGCCCGCATCCATGCTGTCCTACCCCCCGGCACCCTCTTCGGCAGGCTCGGCGGCAATTCCTACAGCGTCCTCTTCACCCACCCCACCCACCCCCCGGAAGATCTCGTCCGCCCTGTGCTGGACGCCATCGCCGCCCCCTGCATCATCGAAGGCGTCCGCACAAGTCTCGACACACGCTGCGGCATCGCCCTGTATCCCGAACATGGCAACACGCCCGCCCAACTCATGCACCAGGCCGATCTCGCCCTCGCCACCGCATACGAGCGCGATACACGTCGGCCCGTCCTGTTCTCCACGGCCCTGAAAGGCAGTTTTCTGGACCGGATCCGCCTTGGCGCGGAACTCGAAGCCGCCATCCGGCTCGAAGAAATCGAAATCGTCTTCCAACCTATCTTCAATACCACCACAAATCGCCCCATCAGCGCCGAAGCATTGCTCCGCTGGCCCCAGCCAGACCGGAAAACCCTCAGCCCCGCCGATATCATCGCTCTCGCCGAAAGCGCCGGACACATGGTCGCACTCGGCCGCTACATCCTGTCAGATGCCTGCCACAAGGCCGTCACATGGCCCTCCAGCCTGCCGGTCGCCGTCAACGTCTCCCCCACCCAACTCCGCATGGGCGGCTTCCTCGACACCCTGAAAGCCACCCTCGCCGCATCCGGCCTCCCCCCCACGCGCCTAACCCTCGAAGTCACCGAAAGCGTGTTTCTGGAAACCAGCACCTCCCTCCAGGCCGAACTCGCGGATATCCGCGCCCTCGGCGTAAGGCTGGTGCTGGACGATTTCGGAACCGGATACTCCTCCCTCACATACCTGCGGGACTTCGTGGCCGATGGCGTCAAACTCGACGCTGGCTTCATCCGGGATCTTCCCCATGCACCACGCGTCTGCACCATCGTCGCCACCATCGCCAATCTCGCCAGCACGCTTGGTATGACGCTCGTCGCGGAAGGCGTGGAAAACACCCAGCAGCGGGACTGGCTGCACGCACACGGCATCCTGCACCAGCAGGGCTTCCTCTTCGCCACCCCACAGCGGGAGGAGGAGCTGCAAAAGCTGCTCACTCCCGAAACAATCCACGTCATCTAGCCTCCAGCCACGACCGCCAGAGACCCGGTCACATCAGACGATCCGATGCACCCAGCCATAGCGATCGTTCCCACGCCCCACCTGAATCGACACCAGTTCGGCCTTCAGGGACATCGCCACCTCTCCGGCCGTCACCCCATCCCCGAATACCGCCTCCCCGCCGGGCCGCTTCAGCTTCCCGATCGGGCTGACCACCGCCGCCGTACCACAGGCGAACGCCTCCCGATACCGCCCGCTGGCAGCCCCCTCGAATACTTCACCAATCGAAACCGGCCGCTCCTCGATCGTCATCCCCCGATCACGCGCCAGCGTCAGCAACGTGTCGCGCGTGATCCCCGGCAGGATCGTTCCCCCCAAAGGCGGCGTCACCAGTGTATTGTCATCCCGCACGAACACCACGTTCATGCCGCCCATCTCCTCGACATATTTCTGCTCGCGGCTATCCAGAAACAGAACCTGATCGCATCCTTCCCGCTTGGATTCCGCCTGCGCCTGCAAGGACGCGGCATAGTTGCCGCCACATTTCGCAGCCCCCGTGCCTCCCGGCGCCGCCCGCGTATATGTCTCGGATACCCAGACCGACACACACCCGCTCCCGAAATACGCCCCCACCGGGCACGCGATCACGCAGAACAGATATTCCGTGGCCGGACGAACGCCCAGAAACACATCGTTGGAAATCATGAACGGCCGCAAATACAGGCTCTGTCCCTCGCCGGTCGGCACCCAGTCCCGATCAATACGCACAAGTTCCTCGACTGCCTTCACGAACAACGCATTCGGCAGTTCCGCCATCGCCATCCGGTCCGCCGAAGCCCGGAAACGGTCGGCATTGGCTTCCGGGCGGAAAATTGACACCCCACCATTCGGGCTGCGATACGCCTTCATGCCCTCGAAGATCTCCTGCGCATAATGCAGCACCGAAGAAGCCGGATCGAACGTCAACGGCCCGTAGGGAACGATCCTCGCATCATGCCAACCACGGCCCTCCGTAAAGGAAATCAAGGCCATATGGTCCGTGAAAACCTTGCCAAATCCCGGATTGGCCAACAGCGCCGCACGCTTCTCCGCCGAAACGGGAGACGGGTTGCGGGTGATTGAAAAATTTTCGGAAGGCGCAAAATCCATCGGACAGATTCCATTATGTGGGCATCAGACAAGGACGCGAACCCTATCCCAACCACCTCATATCAGGCGAGACCGTTTTTCGCCTGAAAACCAACCCTGACACTCACCCCGGCTCGACAAACGATATCACATGCCACACATATACCCGTAACAATCACGCTTTCGCTCCGGCAAAGCCCATATTCCCATCGGCAAGGATTCCGCCCATGAAGGTCGCCCCAACCGCGACACGCTCTCTCCTCGTGTCCTGCGCGACACTTCTCGCAACAGGGCTGGCCGCATGTTCCGGCACCGCCCCCAAACCCGCGCCAGCCCCCCTGCCGCCCATGCCCAGCAGCGCACCGGCCGCCCCCAAACTGGTCAATCCGCCACAAACAGTTGATCGGCACTACACAGCCGCTGCCAACCGAACCAGCACCCTGGCCGATTTCATGGCCGTGGATGCCGGCTGCGCCACCCTCGGCCAGAGCATCGTGCGCGTCACCACCCCGCCGCAACATGGCACCCTCGCCATCCGCAACGGCACCGCCCATCCCAGCTACAACAAAGCCGACTCTCGCAGCCAGTGCGGCCATACCCGCGCCCTGGCAACCTTCGCCCGCTATACGCCCACACGCGGCTATACCGGCCCCGATAGCGTGATGCTGGACGTCATCTATCCACGCGGCGGTGAACGCACCGTCACCTTCCACATCGACGTCAAATAACAAAAAACCCCGGCTGGACGCACCAGCCGGGGTTTTCCGGTAGCCGCAGACGCAGGCCCGAAGGCCCGCAAATCCTCAGCGCTTCGAGAACTGGAAGGAACGACGCGCCTTCGCACGGCCATACTTCTTGCGCTCGACAACGCGGCTGTCACGGGTCAGGAACCCGGCCGCCTTCAGAATGCCACGCAGGCCAGGCTCATAATGCGTCAGCGCACGGGAAATCCCGTGGCGAACCGCACCAGCCTGCCCGGACAGACCACCACCCGTCACCGTGCAATACACGTCGAACTGGTTGTAGCGATCCACCAGCAGGAACGGCTGCGTGATCAGCATGCGCAGAACCGGGCGCGCGAAATACGTGGTGACTTCGCGACCATTGACGATGATATCGCCCTTGCCCGGCTTGACCCACACGCGCGCCACGGCATCCTTGCGGCGGCCCGTCGCATAGGAACGGCCCTGCGCATCGCGCTTGACTTCATGAACCGGAGCCGCAGACGCAACCGCCTGCGGAGCAATCCCGGCCAGGTCCTGGAGCGAACCCGTACGCTCTTGAGTTTCAGACATATTTTCAGGCCTCGGCGGAATGGAGGGTGTTCTTGCGGTTCAGCGCCGCAACATCGAGCTTCTCGGGCTTCTGGCCGTCATGCGGATGCTCGGGACCGGCATAGACATGCAGGTTCTTCATCTGCGCGCGCTGCAACGGCCCACGGGTGATCATGCGCTCGACAGCCTTCTCCACGACACTACCCGGATTCTTGCCGGTCAGGCGCTGCGTAATGGTGCGCTCCTTGATCCCACCCGGATACCCCGTGTGATAATGGAACAGCTTCTGGCCAACCTTGTTGCCGGTCAGCACGATCTTCTCCGCGTTGATCACGACGATATGGTCGCCACAATCGACATGCGGGGTGAACTGCGGCTTGTGCTTCCCGCGCAGGCGGTTGGCGATGATGGTGGCGAGACGGCCGAGAACGAGCCCTTCGGCGTCGATCAGCGTCCAGTTCTTCGTCACCTCGCTGGGCTTCAGCGAAAGCGTGGTTTTCATAATGGTCTTTCCAGACAGGCTTGGGCCGGAAGGGAGACAGGAACCAGACAGCCCCCGACACCCCCATCCGGCCGGGGGCGATTGGCGGCGGGTTATCGCGGCAGATCGCCCCGGCGTCAAGCCTTTTATCCATCGGAAGGTCAATTTTCCGGCAGTTTCCCAACGTATTTCGCAATGCGGTATCATAATACCACATCTCTCCACCGCCTCCGTGTTGCCCCCGCCATCAGCCCTCGATATCGTGCCCCTAACAGCAAACCGGAGGACGACAGCGTTGAAACGACCGATTCTCACCATCGGACTGGTCGCAGCACTCGCCATCGTCGGCTGGATCGGCATCCGTCACGAGGGCGAACGCTCACTGGAACGCGGCATCGCCCGCCTGGACGCCGGCCTTCCCCCCGGCGCCACGTTCTCCTACGCCACAGCCGCCCCGCACCTGCTCACGCGCGGCGCCTCCTTCCGCGCCGTCGTCTATAAACAGGACGGCGCCGTCCTCACGATGGCAGCCCTCGATATCGGCGGCTTCACCGGCAATGCCGCAACCGGCCTCGGCTTCGCCCGGATTCACGCCACCGGCCTGCAATATCTCTCCCCCACCCTCAACGCCACCGTGTCAGACCTCCGCCTGCGCGGCCTCGCCATGCCAGGACACGAACGCTCCGCCGAAATCCTGCCGGACATCGCCTCCGTCACCCTCAACTCCGGCCAGCTCGCCAATCTGGACCTCCACACCTCCGGCATCCAGGATCTCCAGATCGGCACCGCATCGCTGAATGCCTATGGCCAGGGCCACCAGTCCAACTTCACACTCGGCAAACTCACCCTCCAGACAGACACCACCGCCAACACCCCACAACTCGCCCAGATCCTCGCCAGAACCGGCCCATTGCACCTCACGCTCGACCAATGGAGCGAACGTAACATCGACATCGCCTCCGTCCTCGCCAATTACAACGTCACGCAAGCCCGCCCCTTCCCCACCGGCCCCTTCCCCACTGGCCCCTTCCCCACTGGCCACGTCACCACCACACTCGCCAACCTGACCGCCACAACCCCGAAATCCAGCCTCTCCATGGCCCGCTTCACCGGCACGCGGGATGTCACCCCCACCCACGTCACCGTCAGCGTCTCCGCCACAGGCCTCACCACGCCCGCCCTCCTCGCCCTCGACGCCAGGGCCGCCACTGGCAGCATCAACGCCGCATGGACCCTCGATCGCCCCCACGCCCATCTCCATCTGGACCATCTCGATATCGCCGCCCCTAACCTCGCCGCCCTTACCCTCACGATGGATCTGGACCAGATCAGCCTTTCCAACACAGCCCTCAATACCGCCCGCTTCACACAAGGCAGCGTCCTCTTCACGGATCGCGGCATCATGAACCACATCATCGCCCAGGCCGCCGCCAGACAAAATACGACCCCCGATGCGCTCCGCGCCGCCTACGCCCAACGCGCCCAACTCATCGGCGCAATAGACCCCAATCTGGGCGCAGTCCTGTCTTTCATGACGCAAGACCCCAACACCCCCACCAACACGCACACCCTCCTCATCACGATGAACCCACCCACCCCCCTCCCACTCACTCAGATGACGACTCCCGGGACAAACCCTATGCAAGCCCTGCAAAAACTCGGCATGACAGTGCACCAGAAATGACCGGCCCCATCCACATCATCGGCGCCACTGGCCGCTCCGGCACAGCCCTCTCAAGCGCCCTTGCCCGACAGGGCCGCCCCATCGCCGCCGTCATCCGTAATCCGGGCCGGCTCGACCCCACGCTTCCCTACACGCATACTCACCGCGCAGACCTGACCGACCCCGTCAGCCTCACGGCAGCCCTCGCCGATGCAACAGTCATCGTCAGCACCGCCCATGCCCGCCACATCCCTGCCATCCTCGCCGCCGCACCCCCACAGGCCCGGCTGATCGCCCTCGGAAGCACCCGAAAATTCACCCGCTGGCCAGACGCCCACGGCAACGGTGTCCTCGCCGGAGAAACCGCCCTGCTAAACAGCGGCCGTCCCGGAATTATCCTGCACCCTACCATGATTTATGGCGCAGAAGGAGAAGACAACGTCCAGCGCCTCGCCGCCTTCCTGAAGAAAACCCGCGTCGCCCCTCTCCCGGCCGGCGGTCGCGCCCTCGTCCAGCCCATCCATCAGGACGACGTCACCCGCGCCCTCCTGGCCGCGATCGACCTGCCCCTCATAAGTCCGGAAAGCCTCGTCATCGCAGGCCCGGCCGCCATGCCCTATCGCCGTTTCGTTCACACGGTCACAGGCTACGCCGGACTGGGCCGAATCCCGATCCTCCCCCTCCCCGCCCCCCTCCTGATCGGCGTCGCAAGGCTCCTGCGCCACATCCCCGGCCTCCCCAGAATCGGTCCGGATGAAATTCGACGCCTGCTCGAAGACAAGGCCTTCGATATCACCCCCATGCAAACCCGCCTCGGCTTCACCCCCATCCCGCTGCACGAAGGCCTGGCCCGCCTCTACACATGACATTCTCCTTGGAAAAATCTACGGCGTGTCCTTAGTTGAGGAAGATAATGCTGGCAGCACGCCGTAGATGCGAGTCGCGAATTTCGTGTTCCACAGTTCGCTTTTCATCTTGTTCATTACCAGAACTGCGCCATGGCCGCGCACGATTTTCTGGGCGAGACTGAGGCCGATTCCATTTCCGCTCGCCTTGCAAGGAAACGAAAGGCTCGAAAATACGCTTGCGTTGGGCCGCCTCGATGCCGCCGCCGTTATCGTGCACCGTGATCCGAACGGCTCCGTCAGTCCACGCTCCAGCCTGACCATGATCCGTTTCGGTGGTAACGCAAGCTCAAGCGCCACACGTCCAGCCCAACGCGCGTCGAAAAGTCGCGCCGTCTCGCGTAGCAATTCCACAAGATCGACCGGCTGCAGGTCCGGTGCAGGCAGACGCGCAAGATCGCGATAGCCGCGCACGAACCGATCCAGCCCATCAGCGCGCCGCCTGATCGTCGCGAGTGCCTCGCCGATCATCAGTCCCGTCTCACGCGTCGGAACTTCGCTGAACAGTTCCGCCGCCGTAAGGGAGACAATCGCCGTCAGGGAGTTCATGATTTCATGGTTGAGAACCTGGAGCAGTTCGCGAAGCGCCTGTGCCTCGGCGGCGTTTATGCTCGCCTCGACATCCATTAATGCCAGATAAGCGACGAAACCGCCAGCGCCACCCTCTTCAGCACCATCCCGAAACTGGACGCGCTGATCTCGAACGCCGGCATCATGATCACCAAACCCGTCGAAACCCTCTCCCTCACGGAATGGCGCACGTTGCTGGATACCAACCTCACCGCCGCCTTCCTCCTCGCCCGCGCCGCCACCCCCCTCCTGCGTCAGTCACAGGGCAGCATCCTCACCATCGCCTCAACCCGCGCCCACCAATCCGAACCCGATACCGAAGCCTACGCCGCCTCCAAAGGCGGCCTCCTCGCCCTGACCCACGCCCTCGCCATCAGCCTCGCCCCCATTCGCGTCAACTGCATCAGCCCCGGCTGGATCGAAACCCCCATCGCCGGACAAGGCGAAATCCGCCCGCAGGATCACACGCAACACCCCGCAGGCCGCATCGGACGCACGCAGGACATCGCCGCCATGGCCGCCTTCCTGCTCGGCCCGGACGCAGGCTTCATCACCGGATCCGAATTCATCGTGGACGGCGGCATGACCCGAAAAATGATCTACGCGGAATAGACCTTCCCCAATCGACGGCACCCCGAACCCATGCCATGCTCCCCCGAAACACCACCGGAGCACCTTCCATGATCCCCCGTTCCCTCCTCGCCTGCACCGCCCTCGTCGCCACGTCCGCCCTCGCCACGCCAGCCATAGCCGCCCCCACCCTCGAACAGGCCATCCACGCTCCCATCAGAACCCCGAAACTCGTCGCGCGCGATTCCGCCCGTCACCCCGCGCAGGAACTCGCCTTCTTCGGCCTCAAACCCACCGCCAACGTCGTCGAAATCTGGCCCGGCAGCGGCTACTGGACGCAGATCCTCGCCCCCTACCTCCACGCCCACGGCACCTACACCCTTGCCCTCAACCCCCACGAAGCCACCGCCGATCCGGACGGAACCATCACCCTCAAACCGGCCCTCAAGCAGATGATGGCCGAGCACCCCGAATGCTACGACCACGTCAAAACCGCCCTGTTCGACGCGCACCATCTCGATTTCGCCCCCCCGAACAGCGTCGATCTCATCCTCACCTTCCGCAACATGCACAACTGGATGGAAGCGGGAAACACACCAGACATGCTCGCCGCCATCCACAAGGCCCTCAAAACCGGCGGCATCCTCGGCATTGAGGATCACCGCGGCAACACCACCGCCCCACAGGATCCCAAAGCCGAAAACGGCTATATCCGTCAGGCCTACGCCATCGACATGGTCGAAAAAGCCGGCTTCAAACTCATCGGCACTTCGGAAATGGACGCCAACCCGAAAGACACCGCCAACTGGCCCAAAGGCGTCTGGACCCTCCCCCCCACCTACGCCCTGGGCGAAACCGACCACGCCAAATACCAGGCCATCGGAGAGGGGGACAATTTCGTCCTGAAATTCCGGAAAACCAACCCCTGACCCCCGCCAGACCAGCCTCTTGAAAAAGCCGCCCCCCGAACAGCGCCGCGAACTCGGCGCGTTCCTCTCCAGCCGCCGCGCGCGCCTCCGCCCCGATGAATTCGGCCTCCCGAAAGGCCCGCGCCGAACCCCCGGCCTGCGCCGGGAGGAAGTCGCCCTGCTCTCCGGCGTCAGCGTCAGCTGGTACACATGGCTCGAACAGGGGCGCGATATTCAACCCTCCGCAAATGCCCTGCACAGACTCTCGAACATCCTGAAACTCGACCGCATCGAATCCGCCCACCTGTTCGCCCTCTCCGCCCGCACGCCACCCCCCGCCACGCCCGACGAAAATCTCAGCGAGGGCCTGCGAAAACTCGTCGAAGCCCTTAACCCCACCCCTGCCTATATCCGCAACACACGCCTCGATATCCTGGCCTGGAACCCCGCCATCGCCGACCTGTTCGTCGATTACGGCACCCTCCAGCCCCACGAACGCAACACCCTGCGGCTCCTGTTCCTCCACCAGCCCTACCAGACCCTCATCCAGGAGTGGGAACAGATGGCGCGCGGCATGATCGCCACCTTCCGCGCCGCCCGCGCCCAGGCCACCGACAAAACCCCCTTCGACAGCCTCATCAAGGAACTTTCCTCTCTCAGCACGGAATTTCGCCTCTGGTGGCAGGACACGGACGTCCGGGGCTTCGACGAAGGCTGCAAACGCCTCCGCCACCCCAAAATGGGCCATATCGAATTCACCTATATCGCCCTCGCCCCCACAGACCGGCCCGACCTCTCCCTCGTCACCTACATCCCCAAACCCTCTGCCCATGAGTCCCGATCATAGGATCACAAAACGCCTTCCACCTCCCCATCCCCCTTATTACCTCCACCAGACACACCCCTACGGAGGCCACGATGTCACACGCCCACCCCCTCGAAGGCGCAGTCTCGCGCAACCCCGCGACAGGCGAACGGATCGCCACCTACCCCTTCCAGACCCCCGATCAGGTCGAACATCTCCTCACCGAAACCACCACCGCCTTCCACCGCTGGCGCAATACCCCGATCGCCGAACGCACCGCCGCCTATCACCGCCTCGCCACCATCCTGCGCGATCGCACCGACAGCTTCGCCACCACGATCACCGCCGAAATGGGCAAGACCCTCCGCGAAGCCCGCGCCGAAGTCGAAAAATGCGCCACAACCCTGGACTGGGTCGCCCGGCACGGCCCCGCCATCCTCGCGGACGAACCCGTCCCCCTCGACAACACCGCCGACAAAATCCACGTCTCCTACCTCCCCATCGGCACGATCCTCGGCGTCATGCCGTGGAATTTTCCCCTCTGGCAGGTCATCCGCGCCGCCGCCCCGATCATGCTCTCCGGCAACGGCTTCCTCCTGAAGCACGCCCCCAACGTCATGGGCTGCGCCTACGCCCTGCAGAAAGCCTACGAAGACGCCGGTTTCCCGAAAAACCTGCTCGCCAACCTGAATGCCGATAACGACACCGTCGCCCACGCCATACAGGACTCCCGCATCGCCGCCGTCACCGTCACCGGCAGCATGCGCGCAGGCTCCGCCATCGCCGCCATCGCCGGAAAAGCCCTCAAGAAAAGCCTGCTCGAACTCGGCGGCACGGATGCCTACATCGTCCTGGCCGACGCGGATATCGACCACGCCGTCAAAACCGCCATCACTGCCCGCTTCCAGAACGCCGGCCAGGTCTGCCTCGCCGCCAAACGCTTCATCCTGGAAAAACCCATCGCGGAGGAATTCACCCGCAAATTCGTCGATGCCACGAAACAGGTGAAAACCGGCAACCCGCTCGATCCCTCCACCACCTTCGGCCCCATGGCCCGATCGGACCTGCGCGACGAACTGCACACGCAGGTAGAACGCACCCTCGCCCAAGGCGCCACCCTGCTCCTCGGCGGAAAAAAGATCGAAGGTCCCGGCAATTATTACGAACCCACCCTCCTCGGAAACGTCACCCCCACCATGACCGCCTTTACCGAGGAACTGTTCGGCCCCGTCGCCGCCATCACGGTCGCAAACGACGCCGAACACGCCATCACTCTCGCCAATACCAGCGAATACGGCCTCAGCAGCAATCTCTGGACCCGAGATCTCTCCCGCGCCCAACAGATCGCCCGGCGCCTCGAAGCCGGCGGCGTCTTCATCAACGGCTTCTCCGCCTCACACCCCGCCATCCCCATCGGCGGCGTCAAGAAAAGCGGCTACGGCCGGGAACTCTCCCATTTCGGCCTGCGCGAATTCACCAATCCCCAAACCGTCTGGACAAAAACAACAGACTGATCATCCCTCGAAAACGGGTTTCAAAAGGGCGACTGCCCTTTTGCGGGGGTTCAAGGGCAAAGCCTCTGAAATACCCCCAAAACTCACCCCCCCTCCAGAACCTTGTGCTTCACCTTCACATCCACCCCCTTCAACATCCCATACCAGTAAAGCCGGGGAAAACCCTCCGTCTTCAGCAACCACGCAAACCGGCTAGGCTTGCGCTGGTCATACGGAAAACTCGGCGCAACCTTCCCCCCATATAAAAACTCCGCCAGCACAACCTTGCCATACGAAACCGTCAACGGGCACGCGCCATACCCGTCATACGTCCGCGCCATCGGCCGCCCATCCAGAGACGCCAGCAGATTATCCACCACGACAGGCGCCTGCTCCCGAACCGCCGCCGCCGTCTTGGCATTGCCAGTCCCCGCCACATCCCCCAACGCGAACACATACTCATAGCGTATATGCCGCATCGTCGCCGGATCGACCTCCACCCACCCGGCCCCGTTCGCCAACGGGCTGGACCTGATGAAATCCGGCGCACTCTGCGGCGGCGTCACATGCAGTATGTCGAAATGCCGCGTCACCGTCTGATCCGTGCCAACCAACGCGAACGTCGCCTCCCGCTTCTCCCCGTCCACACGGATCAGGTTCTCCTTGTAGTGGATATGCGCCCCATAATAATCCATCTGCTTCTGCAACGCCGGCACATAATACGGCACCCCGAACAGCACATCCCCCGCCAGCGAGAACTGCACCTCCGTTTTGTGCAGAACGCCCTGCTTGCGCCAGTAATCGGACGCCAGATACACGATCTTCTGCGGCGCCCCCGCGCATTTGATCGGCATCGGCGGCTGCGTGAAAATCGCCGTCCCACCCTCAAGCCCCTGAATGCACTCCCAGGTATAGGCGCAGGATTCACGCGAATAATTACTGGTCACCCCATTGCGCCCCAGCGTCTCCCGCAACCCCTCCACCTTGTCCCAGTCAAGCTGCAACCCCGGGCACACCACCAGCCGCCGATACTCGACCCGCCGACCATCCGCCAGCGTCACCACGTTCTCATCCGGCTGAAAACTCCCGGCCGCCGCCCTGATCCACGTCACACCGGGCGGAATCAGCCCCCCCTCCTGCCGCAACGTCTCCGAAAGAGACATCACCCCAGCCCCCACCAGCGTCCAGCCAGGCTGATACGCATGGGTCGTGGACGGCTCGATAATCGCAACGCTCAGATTGGGCCGCCGCCGCTTCAACTGCGCCGCAACCGTAATCCCAGCCGAACCCCCACCCACGATCACAACCGTAAACCGTTCCGCCTCAGCCATCACATCTCTCCCTGAACGATCGCAAAAACTCTCTCGCAGGAATAAACCACCTCCGGCGGCACAGGTTGCGTCCCCTCACTCCGCCGCCATCACTCCCGCTGCCTCCAGCCCGTTCACCCGCTCCACGGCCCGGTAATACGCCTTCAGCCGCATCGCCAGACGCTGATAAACCCCACGGGAAAAATGCGTCGAACTGGTAATATCCGAAGGCGCCTCCACGAAATCGTCGATCGACAGAATCTCCACATTCGGAAACTCCCGCGCCACCGCACGCTGCCACGCATTCACCTGCTTGTGCCGCAAAACCCCATCCGGCACCGCCTCGGGAAAATTCTCGCTCGCCCCCAGCAGAACGATCTGCGTCGTCACCGGAATGGACGACAGAATCCGCCGCACATTGCTCTTGAACAGAAACTCGTCAGACCGCCCTGCATGAATCAGATTCGCCCGCGCAAACCGGAACGCCTGAATCCCGCTCTCCGGCACACCACGCACCCGCAAATCCGTCTCATAAAAATCATGAATGTCGGAATGCCCCAGATTGGACGGCGTATAGGTCAGAACCGCATCCCCCGCATACTGCCGATACGTCCGGTAATACAGATCCCCCCAGAAACTGAACACGATCAGGCTGTAATCCCCCGTGTGATAATCGAGGGAGAAATCCTCCTCCACATACCCGCACTCCCGCAAACAGTCGGACGTCCCCCGGGAAAGCGGAACGGAGGATTTCAGAACGATCGTCGAATGATCCCGCCGGATCTCCCCACCATGCCGCACCGTATTGGCAAACAACCGGAAATTCCGCGTCACAGGCGAGAGATAATGCCCCACCGCCTCCAGATCACACCCGCCACACAACAGAATGCCACCCTCCCCCGTCGCCTCCATCGCCGTCCCCGCCACCGACGGATCGTAGAGCGTCACCCAATCCACCGGATTGCCCTCGTCGAACACATCGGAAATCACCTCCCCCACGACGTTCAGATGCGGCCGCCCCAACTGCCGATACACCCACGTCTCCACGAACATCCCCAGCGTCCGGCAGGAAAAACAGAAATGCAGCAGCTCGTCATACCCCGCACCACGCCCCTGCAAAAAGAACCCCACATACCCATAATCGCCAAACCGGTCCCGAACCCGCACCAGCCCCGCATGCCGATCGAACCGGTCGATCATCGCCCGAACCTCCGCCCGCGCCGCCTCTTTGTCGTCCGACAGTCGAACCTTCGTGAAATTCAACTGGTTCGTCCGGTTGATCAGCTCCACAACCCGGTCGATATTCCCCTCGATGTCATACTCAATCTCGACCGTCACATCGCTGCTGCGCAAGAACGCATGCGTATCCCCACCCGTCGCCGCCTGCGCCTCGCTCTTGGTCTCCAGAACCTTGTAATCGGCCAGACGCTTCAGCCCGGAATCGTCCTTCCCCACAAATCGCGGATCATCCAGCAAAGACGGAATGAACGTCTCATCCGCCACCTGAAGTTCCGGCACGACGAACTTCGCCTCCTGCAAGTTCATCGGATTGTCATCCAGGAACAGGATCGTCGGCGCCCGCAACTGAACCTGCTCCACGATCCGCGCGATCCGCGCGCCCTTCGGCTCCCAGTTGATGCTCGGGAACACGAAATACTCCCACACACCCATCCGCTCCAGAACCTCCCGCGCCCGATCGAAATCGTTCTTGGAACAGATCGAACTGATGATCCCCCGCGCCGCCAGCGTCTTCACCACATCCCCGAAATGCCGGTCCTCCCGAACCCCACCCTCGGTAATCGTTCCCTCCCAGAACGTCTCGTCCAGATCCCAGATCACCAGCCGAACCGCTTCAACCATCACCCGCACTCCCAGATTTCGTCTCCCTCCACTCTGACCTATCCCTCCTCCCCTGTCACCTCTCACCCACGCCGCACCCGCGCCGAAACATAAGGCACCGGCGTGTAAGACAAATCCGCAACCCACGGCCATGTCGGCCGCCGCCGATAATTGCCGATATGCACGATATCCTGATCGATCGCCCCAGGAGACAGCGCCATCAACGCCGGATTCGCCAAAGGCTTCATCGTCGGATTCAGATACCCGCATTTCAAAACCACGATCCTGAACCGCGTCGGCTCCAGCCCGATATCCCGAAACGCCTCCGCCGCATGATAGAACCGCCGCTTCGCCGAAAGCGTCGCCGTAATCCCGTTGAACTCAACCACAGCCTCCCCATCCTCCGGTCGCGTCACCGGCGTCAGATGCACGACTTTCGCCCGCACATGCACGGGACGGCACATCGCCGGGTCCAGCGTCGCCCCGATCGAAAGCGGCAACACCGCCCCAACCCCCGCCCGATAACACGCATCCGTCGCCGGGCGGTCCGTCATCCCTCCCAGCAGAACATCCCGCACCCCCGCTTTCAGCAACGCCGCCAGAAAAAACGTCTGGTCCGAATTGCCGCCCCCACCCGGATTGTCCCCGGAATCCGAAATCACCACCGGATGCGTCCGCGACGCCACCGCCCACGCCAGACACTCCTCGATCGTCCCGGTCTTCGTGCCGAAATGAAACTCCCGCCGCGCAGCCCAATACCGCTCCGCCAACTCAACCGCGATCCGCGACTGCTCCCCCACATCCGTCCCCGTCACCACCACAGACGCCGCCGAACGCGGCTCATCCGCCCAAACATACCCGACAAGCTGGGATACATCCAAAATCCCGGGCAAACGGTTATACTCGGCCAGATCCGACCAAAGCCGTCGCCCCGGCTCCCACTCCGTGCTGCTCTGCTCCCCCGGCAACAAGGCCGGAATGCTGGCCCACACAATCCCCGGCCTGATCCCATACCGCAGGCAATGCGTCAGCATATCCGTCGCCCGCATCACATTTTCCACACGGTCCACATGCGGCGCCGTCCGATACGCCGTCATCATGTCCAGCGTATCCACACACCGCCGGCTCAGATTCCCATGCAGATCGTAATAGGCCGACAACAGGCAATCCGGCCCCACCACAGCCCGCGTCGCCTCATACCAGTCCCCTTCCGCATCCTCCATCCCCTCCACACTCAACGCGCCATGCATCGCCAGATACACACCATCCAGCGGCAGAATCTTACGCAAACGCTCCAGATACTCGGCCTTCAGACGCTCATAAGTTTCCCGCTCCACCGGCCCACCCGGCGGCGCGGACGCCTCCAGCGTCGGCAGGAAATCGAAATCATAACGATGCAACGGCTGCGACAGCGGCGCCCCGAAAATCTCCTCCCCCCGCAACGTCGTAAAATCCGGCATCCGGGACCGGATGCGGCTATACGTGCTGCACTCCGAAGCAATCCCCCCCACCGCAATCCGCGGCGTCCCCCTGAATGCCGGAACCAGACCCTCCGCACTGGCCACCCCGCCACGCGCCAGCACGCACGCCGGAAGCATCTTCAAAACAACCCTGCGCCGCACGCAAACACCCCTCGTTCAAAACCGGTCCACCACCAGCCTGAACGAGGCCACTATTGTTATGATATAAAAACTAACACCCATGCCCGCAAAACCCGATCCGGCCTGACACCCGCATGGCCCCTACCTCCGCAACTCCATCCCGATCGGCCCCTCGCGCCGCCCATGCGTGAACTGGTCCACCATTGCATTCCCACTGTCCATCAAGGATTCAGCACGCCCCGTCCACACCAGCCGCCCATGATACAGCATCGCCGCCTCATCCCCGATCCGCCGCGCCGACGCCATGTCATGCGTGATCGCAATCGCCGTGGACCCCAGCTTCTTCACGCAATCCACGATCAACCCATCGATCACCGCCCCCATGATCGGATCGAGCCCCGTCGTCGGCTCATCGAAAAACAGAATCTCCGGCCGGCTCGCAATCGCCCGCGCCAGCCCCACACGCTTCTGCATCCCCCCCGAAAGCTCGGACGGCGCCAGCAACCCCACCGAAGGATCAAGCCCCACCTGCGCCAGAAACACCCCCGCACGCTCCCGCGCCTCCCCCCGCGAAATCCGCGCCTTCCCACGCTTGGCCAGCAGCCCGAACGCCACATTCTCCCAAACCGTCAGGCTGTCGAACAACGCCGCATTCTGGAACAGCATCCCGATCTTCTCGATCAGAACCTCCTGCCGCGCATGAGACGCCTCCAGAATGTTCTCCCCATCGATCTCGATGGTCCCCGCATCCGGCCGGATCAACCCCAGAATACACCGCAACAGAACCGATTTCCCACTACCGGACCCGCCGATGATCACGAACGACGTCCCACTCGGAACATCCAGATCAATCCCGTCCAGAACACGCTTGGACCCGAAAGACTTGGTCAGCCCACGAATACGGATTTTCGGTATGCTCATGATGCGAAAAACAGATCCGTCAGAAGATAATCGAACGCCAGCAGCAGGATCGACGCCGCCACCACGGCCGCCGTCGTCGCTGCCCCAACCCCCTCTGCCCCACCCCGGCTGGTATAGCCATGATAACACCCCATGAGCGCAATCACGAACCCGAACACCGCCGCCTTCGCCAGCCCCACCAGAACATCCGCCGCCTTCACGCTGGCGAACGTCGCGCTGATATAGGCCTCGGGCGTAAACCCCAGCTTGGACGTCGCCACGATGAACCCGCCCAGAACCCCCAGAATATCCGCCACCAGCACCAGAAACGGCAACGCCACCGCCCCGGCCAGCAAACGCGGCGTCACCAGATACTTCATCGGATTGGTCGAAAGCGTCCGCAACGCATCGATCTGGTCCGTCACCCGCATCGTGCCGATCTCGGCGGACATCGCCGCCCCCACGCGCCCCGCCACCATCAACCCCGCCAGAACCGGCCCCAGCTCCCGCGTCACCGAAAGCACGACGATATTCGCGATCGCACTCTGGAAATGATACTGCGCGAACCCGCTATAGGATTGCAGCGCAATCACCCCGCCCGAAAACAGCGCCGTCAACGCCACCACCGGCAGCGAATAAAACCCCGTCTCGATCACCGAACCGAAAAACACCCGCCAATAGAACGGCGGCCGCACCAGATGCGAAACCCCCGCCAGCGCGAACAGCGCCAGCGCCCCGGATTTGCGCACCATATCCAGCACCGCCCGCCCGAGCGCCGCAACAGGATCAAGAATGGCATTCATGGCAGGCACATCAGGGCAGGATCAATCACACAACACATCACCCGATGCCGTAGCGCGCCCCGCCCCACACGGCAAGGCAACCAGCCCTCATGGCCAAAAAAAGAGCGACGCCCCGAAAGACGCCGCCAAGAAAGGGGAGAAGATCTCAATCGTGCAAAACCGGCCCAAACCGGCATCACGCAATACATCCCCTTTTCCTCTGCCCGCCCCCGACCGGTCAAGAAAATTTGTTCGATCCTTCACGACAATATGATTCCTTCACTGGTCCAGCGCCCGCAACTCCTTGTGCAACGCAAAATCCCGGGACGTCACGAATTGCTCCATCCGCGCCAGACGCGGCTCCAGCCCATCCAGCGCCCCATTCAGGCGGGACACCGCCGGATCGGCCCGCATCGCAAACGCCACATCCCCCCGCCGCCGCGCCCGCCACCGCCAGAACAGCCCGAACGCGAACAACGCCAGAATCAGCAAAAATACCGCCATTACGACACTGACGACCGTACCGATCACCCACCCCACAACATCCTTGTCATGCCTGTAGCGCTTCCGGTCATGCACGAACACACCTCGGTCGGTAATGGTCACCACCCCCGGAATGTCGATCCCATGATCGTCGATCTTCATCCCGTTCGGCGCAAAAGCCTGGTCCTTTTCCGCTTGCTTGCGATCCCTGTCAGCCTGCTGCTGATCGCGGGCAGCTTGTTCTTGATCCCGTATCGCCTGCTGCTGATCGCGGACAGCCTGCTCCTGGTTCCGCATCGCCTGCTGAAGATCGGATGAAACCGGCGGCACGGGAGGAACAGGCGGCACACTCTCCGCCCCATCCCTGTTGATCGACCGTATCCCTGAACTGTCCGTCACCCGAACACTGCCAGACCCATGGCTATGCTCCGAAAGCGACCCCGCCACCCGATCAACCAGCACATCCCCCGAACCAAAGCTCGACAACGTCGCATCCGTGACGGCCGCATGAACGGTCACATCCCCCGAACCCATCGTCGCTGCCTCGAGATGCCCGATCTTTCCCCCCGAAACCAGAAAATCGCCCGCCCCATAAAGCTCAGCCTTCACAGACCACGGGCGCTCGACAAACCCGATCCGCGTGTCCCCACTGCTGACGGACTGCACCACCACAGTCCCATCCCCATGCAAACGGTCCAGATAAGCATCCCCATTCCCCCACAAATGCAAATCCAGCGGCAACGCCACATCGTCATCATGCAGATCGCCAGATCCCAACCCCGCCCTCAACGTCCCATGCACCCCGGAAATATAATACTCGGTCGACCCCCCATCCTCGATCACAATCGCCGTCCCGGTCTTCACCCGCATCCGCAACGACAGATCACTGTCACACCGCGACACGACCATCGTCGCACCGTCCGTTCCGGACTGAAAATTCACCCCAGGCCCCGTATTGTCCATCACCGCAACAGACCCGATGCTGTCATCCCCCGTGATATGCACTGCATCCACACACCGCGCCTGAACCACCAGCGTCGGCGCCGCCCGCGCCGCACCAGCCGCCAGACCCAACCCCGCGACAACCCCCAGCAGCCACCCCCTCATTGCATCCCTCCCCCCATCGACGGCATGGCAGTTCCCTGGGCATCCCCCTTGTTCATCAACATCCCCCCATACGAACTTACCCGGACCGACCCATCGCCAGACCTCACCAAAGGCCCCGTCACCGCCCGCACATTCACCACGCTCCCCCCATGCGCCTTCACCGTCGCCACCGAAGCCGTCCCATCGAACGTCACCATCGCCTGCCCCGCCGCCACCAGATTCAACGCATCCGCCGTCCCGTCCATCAGCATCATCTGGCTCCTGTCGATGAACTGCCCCGAAAACGCGGACAGCTTCGCGTGGTCGATCCGCACCACGCTCGCCCCACCCGCCGAAATCTCCATCACGCCATCCACCGTATCCGCATGAACCCGCGCATCGCCCGAAAGCGAAAGATGCATCACATGCCCTGTCCCGATCTCGAACGATCCCCCCGCCATCGTGGCCGACAGAACCGGTAAATCCCCCGTCGCATCATACGCCGTGGACGTATCCCGAACGATCGAAAGCCCCGTCCCCTTCGCCAGCCTCACCGTCATCTCCGCCGCAGGCGCACAGGCCGCGACGGACACCGTCGTCTCCTCCCCACCCTGCTTCACCACCGCCTCCGCCCCGGTCAGATCATAGCTTGCCCCGGAAGAAAGCCCCGGATCGACCGCCACATGCACCTTTCCAATGCACGGCGCATCCAGCGCCACGCTCTGCCCCGGCACTACCGTCGCCGCCGAACCATGCGCCACGCCACACAGCAAAATCCCCGCCAGAATAACCCGCTTCATAACCGCCGCTCCCCGCGCCAGCCCGGCGCATCCTCGTCCAGAACCCGCTCCAACTGCCCGATCCGCTCCTCAAGCCGCCGCGCATGAGCCTCCGCCCGCTCCAGCGCCGCCTGATCCCCCGGCGCCAGCCGCGCCTCGCTCCCGCTCAACCCCAGCCCCGCCCCGCCCGGCGCCCGCATCTTGTAACGCAAATACATGACTGCCAGCACGAACAGGAAGATGACAACCAGATCCCAATTCATTCAAACCGCTCCCGTTCGCCCAACACATTTCTCTTCCATCTCCCGGTTGTTACTCTTCGCGATCGTCTTTATCCAGTCGCGCCACATCCTGCCCCCCCACATCACGCCCTCCACGTCGCGCCGCCACACGCCGCTTCAACGCCGCCAGTTCGTCCTCAACCGCCGCATCGCTCTCCAACGACGCCAGCTCGTCCTTCAGGCTCGGCCCGCGCGCACGCCCCATGTCATACACCTCGGACTTGCCCTCCAGCTCGTCCAGCGCCCGCTCCACCTGATCGAACCGGGAAAACGCATTCTCCATCCGCCCGTCATACAGCGTCTCGCGCGTCTTCAGCCGCCCCTTCGCCGTCCGCGTCCGCATCGCAATGGATTTCTCCCGTGCCTTCGCATCCGCCAGCTTCGCCTGCAACTTCGCAATGTCGTCGTTCTGCTGCTCAAGCCCCTCCGAAACCTGCGCGATCTGCCGCTCCAGCCCCTCGCGGGACTGCACGACCGCATGACGCGCCGCCAGCGCCCCCTTCGCCAGATCCTCCCGATCCCGCGAAATCGCTAGCTCCGCCTTGCGCTGCCACTCATCCTCCTCATGCAGCAACGTCCGCGCCCGCCGCTCAAGCTGCTTGCGCTCCGCAATGGTCCGAACCGCCTGCGAACGCACCTCCACCAGCGTGTCCTCCATCTCCTGAATCACCAGCCGGATCATCTTCTCCGGATCCTCCGCCCCCGCCAGAATGGCATTCAGGTTGGAGTTCACAATGTCGGCAAGACGCGAAAAAATACCCATAACGCTAAACCCTTTCAGAAAACCTGTAACGAAACCGCATCACACATGCCATAACACCCAAAGGATGTGGCAGAATGGACAGATAAATGGCGGCCTCCACCGAAAACTATGACGTCCCTACCCCGATCGGGCGGGCGCCATCGTTTCTGACCATGCTGGACCATGTCTCCCGCCTCGCCCCGCTGGACCGCTCCGTGCTGGTGATCGGGGAACGCGGCACCGGCAAGGAACTCGTCGCTGCCCGCCTCGCCCTGCTGTCCCGACGATGGGACAAGCCCCTCGTCAAGCTCAACTGCGCCGCCCTGTCCGAATCCCTGCTGGACAGCGAACTCTTCGGCCACGAAGCCGGCAGCTTCACCGGCGCGCAACGCCGCCGACATTCCCGCTTCGAACGCGCGGACGGCGGAACCCTGTTCCTGGACGAAATCGCCACCGCCTCCCTCGCCGTGCAGGAAAAACTCCTGCGCGTCATCGAATACGGCAGCTTCGAACGCGTCGGCGGCAACGAAACCATCCATGTGGACGTCCGCATCGTCGGCGCCACCAACGCCGATCTCCCCGCCCTCGCCCAACAGGGCAAGTTCCGCGCGGACCTGCTGGACCGCCTCGCCTTCGACGTCATCACGATCCCGCCCCTGCGCAACCGCGAGAGCGACATCCCGATCCTCGCAGAACACTTCGCCACCCGCATGACCGCGGAGCTGGACCGCCGCCTCTTCGCAGGCTTCGCCCCCTCCGCCCTGCGCACCCTCGCACAACACGACTGGCCCGGAAACGTGCGCGAACTCCGCAACGTCATCGAACGCAGCGTCTATCGCATGGACCGCCCCGAACGCCCCCTCGAAGACATCATCCTCAACCCCTTCACCACCAGCACCCCCCTGCGCGCCCTCGCAAACCCCACACAGCCAGCCCCGACTCCGCACCCGCCACCCCCAGCGGCCAGCGCGGAAGACTTCACCACCCAGACCCGCGCCTTCGAACGCAGACTGCTGGAAGATGCCCTCGTCCAGTCCCAGTTCAGCCAGCGCCGCGCCGCCGAAAAACTCGGCCTCACCTACTACCAGTTCCGCCATCACCTCCGGCTGCACAACCTGGCTGACAAGGACGCCAGACGCGCCCTCGGCTCCGACTCCTCCACACTCACACCAGGCTGAAGAAAAATTTACGCTCATGCCAGATTCGTATGCACAAACCATGCCAATCCCGGTTTTCCAAGCGTTCCGCCAAAACCCGGATTACGAAAATGGCCAGACACACCCATATCTGGCAAAATCCCCCACCCGAAACCGACACCCCAAACAGGCACCGCTTGCCTGAAACCACACATCGCGACACAAGCAACAGTCCAGACCCGCCACCCCGGCCAAGACCACCGTGCGCCCCCCGCGACACCCCAAACCAGCCAGGTCATCCCCCATGACGAATCCCCCCACCGGAGCCGCCATCCCCGCCCGACCCAACGCCGTCCTCACCGGCGCCACAGGCGGAATCGGTCAGGAAATCGTCAAACGCCTCCTCGATGCCGGGTACCACGTCCATGCCCTCACCCGCCGCCCCGAAACCATCACCACCACCTTCCCCAACACCCCACACCTCACCGCCACCCCCTGCGACCTGACGGACCCCGCCAGCATCGAAGCCGCCGCCAGCTCCCTCGCAACCACAGCCCCCGTCAAACTCCTGATCCACTGCGCCGGCAGCATCCACCCCGAAGCGGCAGAAGCCATCCAGCCGAACTCACTGGCCGAACAGACCGCCATCAACCTCACCGCCCCTATCCTCCTCACCAGCCGCCTCCTCCCCCTCATGACGCGCGGCAGCCACATCATCTTTCTCAACTCGATGGCCGGCATCCTCCCCCTCCCCGGCAACAGCATCTACACCGCCACCAAATTCGGCCTGCGCGGCTTCGCACGCTCCCTGCAACTGGACGTCGCCCCCAAAGGCATCCGCGTCTCCTCCCTCTACCCCGGCGCGGTCGATACCCCCATGCTCCAGAAGGAAATGGAAGACGGCGGCTCCCCCCTCAACTTCGTCAGCACCCCCCTCACCCCGGGCAGCATCGCCGATCTCGTCCTCCACACCACCTCCCGAAAAGGCCGCGAACTGTTCCGCCCCAAAATCGACGGCCTCTTCTCTCATCTCTGCCTCATGCTCCCCCCCCTCTTCCACATCACCCACCCCATCCTCAAAATCATCGGCCGCAAAGGTCAGACACGCTACCAGCAATCTCGCAAAAACCAGTAATAGGTCCATTTACAGTCATCGCCACAGACCTGGCGGCGAACCATATTTTTCGGTATCGGCATATTCTCAGGTGAGTCTCCGATCGAATGAGCCCTGCGTTCAGAGAATAAAAAAGAGCTGAGATCTATCGTATGGTTAATATAATAGGCGCGGTAGTTATCTTCCACATGAGGATGGCGCCCTGTCTCAAACGCATACACATCAAATCCAAAAAGGACCCCGATGAGCGACAGTCTGATCAGCCTCACATCCATATTCCAGACCCGGCAAACCAGAGTTCCATAACGCCAAACTGAATGACTGCCAGACCAGCCATCACAGCAATTCTGCGGCGCGGGCGCAGACAATAAACCAGAGAACACGCCGCCTCAATCACAAGCGGATTGGAAAATATATAGCGTTCAATCGAAGCCGTTCCGGTTGAACAGGCAAGCAGGGTCATCGTGCCCACTATCAATGCCGTAAATCGAAGATTGAGTCTGAACAGAAAAACAACCATTATAAAGCTTGCAAGTGCAAATATAGCCTGCGAAAGAAGTGTCCAGTCTCCAAAAGCATGGATGATATGCATCCAGAAAAAACGAAAACGACGATGCCACGCTGTCTGCACATGCAGAAACGCAAAACCATCCCCCATAAGATGATTGAGATACAAAACATATACCGATACCCCCGCACCGGCAGCGGAAACCAGCAGCAGCGCGTCCATACCTCTTTCTGAAAATGTTCTCCCGTGCGGGATTTTTCGAAAAAACCCCGTCGTCAGGTCATAACCAGCAATACAAACAGCCAACACAAACCCTGTCGGACGGGCCGTCCCAAGCAGGAACAGAAACACAGCCGCCATGAAAATCCTGTTGCACCGCAGGGAAACAATGGCCGCCATGAAAATGGTGCTGAAAACTCCTTCGGAATACTGGGCAAAAAACCAGATATTAAAAGGATACAGCACACAAAAAATCGCCACGAATATTACGCCGACCTTCTGCCCCTGCAATCTGAGGTCAGCAGCACACAGCCATATCAGAAACGGCAGAACAGCAATATTCAGAAGATAACCTGCCGTTGATACATCCAGCAAAGCAGCCCGGGCAAACACACCGACCAGGACGGGATAGAGCGGAAAAAACGCCCAATCCGCCTGGCCGTGTCGCCAAGGCCCATAGATCTGCGGGAAAGGAGAATACCCATGCGCGGCAATATGATTGTACCAGGCACAATCCCACTGGCAGGAGGCTTCTATCAACCCGCCCCACGGCCCGGCAAGCACCGCGTGCACCCCAACACCCAGGCCAATAACCACCAATACAGCAGCTAATTTAAGCACGAAAAAAGAGACCTCACGATATTTCCCGGAAATCACTTTCCCTTCTCCATGCCTCGCTATATGTTTTATTTTCCATTACAAATCGGAATTCGTGACAACGCCACAAACTAGAAGAACAGAAACTTCAGCACGCCAAATATCTATCGCAACAGTAACAATACATCAGTTGTAGTATTTATATTTTATAATAAAAATCAACAAATATTTTGATGGATCATACTTCATTCTCCCCTTCACAAATCCCGCCCCTCCCCCCACATTCCGGCTCCCCACCACACCGGAGCACCAAACCCTTGGCCAAACGCCCTGCCGCACGATTCGTCTGCCAAGCCTGCGGGGCAGTCCACACCAAATGGTCCGGCAAATGCGACGCCTGCGGCGAATGGAACACCATCGTCGAAGAAGCCGCCGCCCCCACCAACCGCCCCACCAAAACCGGCAACGCCCGCACCTCCCGCCTCGAACTCGTCAGCCTCGAAGGCATCTCCGAACCCCCACCCCGAACCCGCACCACCATCGAGGAATTCGACCGCGTGCTCGGCAGCGGCCTCGTCCCCGCCTCCGTCGTCCTCGTCGGCGGCGATCCCGGCATCGGCAAATCCACCCTCCTCCTGCAAGCCACCTGCGCCCTCTCCCGCGCCGGCAGCCGCGTCCTCTACGTCTCCGGCGAAGAAAGCGCGGACCAGATCCGCCTCCGCGCCCGACGCCTCGGCCTCACCGCCCCGGAACTGGACCTCGCTGCAACCATCAATCTCGCCGATATCGCAGCCAGCCTCGAAGCAGACCGAACCCGCGACGTCGTCGTAATCGACTCGATCCAGACCATGTGGCTCGAAACCATCGAAAGCGCCCCAGGCTCCATCGCACAGGTCCGTGCCTGCGCCTTCGAACTCATCCGCCTCGCCAAAAGCATCGGCTTCTCCCTCATCCTCATCGGCCACGTCACCAAGGAAGGCGCCCTCGCCGGCCCCCGCGTCCTCGAACACATGGTCGACGCCGTCATGTATTTCGAAGGCGATCGCGGCCACCAGTTCCGAATTCTCCGCGCCGCCAAAAACCGCTTCGGCGCCACCGACGAGATCGGCGTCTTCGCCATGACCGACCAGGGCCTCGCCGAAGTCCCCAACCCCTCCGCACTCTTCCTCGCCGAACGCCGCGGCAACATCGCAGGGTCCGCCGTCTTCGCCGGCATGGAAGGCACGCGCCCCGTCCTGCTCGAAATCCAGGCCCTCCTCTCCCCCAAAAGCGGAGACGGCGCCCCCAGACGCGCCGTCGTCGGATGGGAAACCGCACGGCTGAACATGCTGCTCGCCGTCCTAGAAGCCCGATGCGGCCTCAAACTCAGCACGATGGACATCCACCTCAACATAGCAGGCGGCCTCCGCGTCAACGAACCGGCAGCCGACCTCGCCGTCGCCGCCGCCCTCACCTCCGCCGCCACCGGACACCCCACCTCTCCCGGCGAAGTCTATTTCGGCGAAGTCGGCCTCTCCGGCGAAATCAGACAGGTCGCACAAGGCGATCTTCGCCTGAAAGAAGCCCTCAAACTCGGCTTCTCGGACGCCATCCTCCCCCGCCGCGTCAGCACCACCCACGCCCGAAGCAAAGCCCCCCCAGGCCTCACCCTCCGCGAAATCGGCCACCTCTCAGACCTCGTCCAACGCTTCAGCAACACAGAACCTAGCTGATTTCACCAACACTCATTCGGCAGCGACGATCGGTTGCTCATCACTGAAAGAATTGTCCTGCGCTACAAAAGCCCGTATTTTCAAAAGACGCGCTGGAACACCCCCGATTACCGATCTCTCAGGAAAGCTTCTGGTCACAACCGCACCCGCCGCCACGATCGAATGTGATCCAACCGAAACACCATCAACAATAGTTGCATTCGCCCCAATCCAGCAATCGTCTCCGATATCAACGCCTTTTGAAAAACACGGCTGCTGCGTCATCGGCATCCCCACCTCCGTGCCATGATTGAAGCCAAAAACGGAAACGGAATTAGCAATCATCGTATCTGAGCCAATCCGAACAGTTCCGGCAATATGCGTATAACTACCAATACTGGACCTGTCGCCTATGACAATACTATCTCGCAAAATAGCACCGCCACAAATAAAGCTTTCTCTACCCATAATGAATGAGCTCGTATAGATTTTTGCATCCGGCGAGACGTAACATCCTTTTCCGAATTCGGCATGAGCAGCCTGACGCAAAAATCTCTGGAAGAAATGCTGATAAAGAGTTCGCCTTCGTGAAGGAAATTTCAGCGCTTCCCACGAAAGATATTTTGGCCGCGCGTTTCTCCATTTCCAACCAAACCACATATCACATATCCGTCGTTCACAACTATTGAGATGCAGGCGCTCCTGGAGGTCATCAAATAACCACAAGCACCACCTCAGAATCGTTATAAATCATTAAATATCGTTTGTAAAATGATTTGCCTTCGATATGTTTTCTCCTGTTCCCATATCCTGTCTTTACCCCCTTCCCCTCCCGCTTCATCCCCGCCAAACTCGTTCCATGCCCGATACCAAACTCTCCACGCCCGCCCGCCTCGCCATCGGCCTCGCCACACCCTTCATCGCCATCCTCGGCGCCTTCCCCATCCTGGACAAAAGCCACACCCTCCTCTTCGGAATGCCCCTCCTGATGGACTGGCTCTTCCTCTGGCTCGCCCTCACCTCACTCTGCATGGCGCTCTGCTGGTGGCTGCACGACCGGCACCAGCCGGAGGACGCCCCATGATCACCACCGTCTTCGCCCTCACCATCGTCACCTCCCTCATCCTCGCCGCATGGTCCCGCGCCGGACACGCCCACGCGGACCTGCGAGACTACCTCACCGCCTCCCGCCAGTTCGGCGCCGTCCTCGTCTTCTTCCTCTCCGCCGGGGAAGCCTACAGCATCGGCGGCCTGCTCGGCTTTCCCGGCGGGGTCTACGCCACGGGCCTCCCCTTCGCCTCATGGTTCACAGCCTATATCCTCCTCTCCGCCCCGGTCGGATACTTCCTCAACCCCCTCATCTGGCGCGCCGCCAAACGAACCGACGCCCTCACCCTGCCAGACCTGTTCCTCGGCCATACCCGCCATCGCGGCCTCGAAATCACCGTCGCCCTCACCGCCATCCTCTTCCTCGTCCCCTGGGGCGCCATGCAGTTCGCGGGCCTCGGCGTTGCCCTCTCCGGCCTCGGCCTTACCCTCTCCCGTCCCGCCCTCATGCTCGGCGCAGGGTGCCTCGCCTTCCTCTACCTCGCCCTCTCAGGCGTCCGCGCCCCCGCCTACGTGTCCATCCTCAAGGACACATTGATGATCGGCACCATTGCCCTTGTCGCCATCGCCGCCCTCCACCACGGCATCCCGCAAAACGCCTGGCCCAACATCCCCGAAACCGCCCCGCTGATGACCCCCACTCAGGAACGCTACGCCATCACAACCGCCTTCTATCAGGCCGTCGGCCTCTACATGTCCCCCCTCTCGATGGCCTTCATCTTCACCGCACGCTCCGCCAAAGCCATCAGACGCGCCCAAATCCCCATGCCGCTCTACATGGCCATGTTCCCCGGCCTCGCCATCGTCGCCCTCGCCGCGAAAGCCGCAACCATCCCCCTCACCACCCCCAACGACGCCTTCATCGCCACCGCACGGGCCCTCCTGCCCCCCAGCCTCGTCGGTGTGGTCGCAGGCGGCGCCGCACTGGCCGCCCTCGTCGTCCTCGCCGGAACATGCCTCATCATCGGCCCCGTCATCTCCCGCAACCTCCTTCCCCATCTCGACGAACCCCGCCAGAAACGCGGCGCCCAGATCGCCATGATCGCCTATCTCGCCCTCTCCATGGCCGCCGCCCTTGCCCTCCCCAACCTCATCGTTACCATGAACAAACTCACCTATCTCGGCACCACGCAATTCCTCCCCGCCCTCCTTGTCATCATCGCAAACCGCCCCCTCAACCCCAAAGCCGCCATCGCCGGACTCCTCACCGGAGACATCACAGCCGTCACCCTCTTCCTCGCCGGCACGAACCTCCACGGCATCAACCCCGGCCTCATCGGCCTCGCCCTCAACGCCGCCATCGTGTACATCGGCCGCACCCATGCAAACGCTCACCAAACCCGCAACCCTTGATACCATCGTCAAGAACAGCCTCTTCCGCGCACACGCCACCCCCATCGGCAGCCCGGAAGACGCCCTGACCTTCCTCGACACGATCAGAAACCCGGACGCCTCCCACAACTGCTGGGCCTACCGCATCGGCCAGTCCTTCCGCAGCCATGACGACGGCGAACCCGGCGGCACCGCCGGCCGCCCCATCCTTCAGGCCATCGACATGCTGGAGTGCGACCGCGTGATGGTCGTCGTCACACGCTGGTTCGGCGGCACCAAGCTCGGCGCAGGCGGCCTCGTCCGCGCCTACGGAGGCGCCGCCGCCGCCTGCCTCCGCACCGCCGAAACCACGCCCCTCATCCCGATGGCAACCCTCCGCTTTCACTGCCCCTTCAGCACCATCGCCATCATCCAGGCCCGCCTCGACACCTGGCAGGCCCACCAGAAAATCTGCGATTTCGACGCGGAAGGCGCCACCCTCACCCTCGAAGTCCCGGAACAGGACAGCGAAACGATCCAGTCCACCCTGCGCGATCTCACCCGCGGCCAAAGCACGATCCACCGGCTGGACTGACCCTCCGCAACGGCTTTTATACTCCGCGTTTCACGGGGCGCTGCCCCCTCACCCCAGTTCGCTGAAATAAAGGGTTCCCAAAGGGCGACTGCCCTTTGGGAGAGGCCTGGGGGCAAAGCCCCAGATAACGCCTACCCCCCGAACACCATCCCCTGCGTCGTCGTCACGCCATAAAACGTCACCGCATGGCCATTCGTCAGATCAACAACCATATTCCCCCCAACAGCATGGCTGCCCGCAACATGATCGATCCGCGTGCCATCCCGCGCCGCATCGAACCCGTAAACCGACGCATTTCCCAACCCGGCCCCCAGCACCAGATCGGCCTTGACCGATTTCGTCAGGTCCGCCGTAAACCCGGCCGCATCCGAGGCACTGATCGTCATCGCCCCGCTCCCCGCCGTAATCGCAACACGCTTCTCCATCCCCAACGTCAGAACGCTGGACGCCGCACCGCCAACGAATGTCAGCGCCCCCGTACCCCCCTGCCCGCCAATATAGGTCTCACACCCCGAACCGGCAGACTGCCCGGCATCGATCGTCATGGCTCCACTCCCCGCATAAAACACGTCCCCCGCCCCGCCAGACACGGAAACACTCGCCGCCCCCGCCCCGAAATGAACCCGATCATTCCCGGCAGAAGTGATCGTCGCCACCCCGGTCCCGTTCAGCGCAATCTCCGCATTTCCTCCCGTAAACCGCAACGCCGCCTGACCATAGCTCGCCACGGAAACCCCTGTCCCACTCCGATCGTCAATCACGTTGAGCGCGCCCGATCCGCCAACCGCCGAAACGGTCGTCCGCGTCGGATCATAAACATGCCCGCCCGCCAGAATTTCCAGAGTACTGGTCGCAACCCCGGTCTCCCGCCCCATCGTCACCACGCTCTGGCCGCCCGCATCAAGAACCGTCGAAACCCCGGCCCCGATGGTATTATGCGCCCCGAGCGATGAATGAACGGTCAACGTCCCCGTATTGCCCCGTCTGTCGTTGATCAGCGTCGTATTCGCCGCCCCCGTGTAAACCTCCGTATTCCCGGCATTGCCGTAAACCGTCAGATTCGCCACCGCATGGCGGTTGTCGATCGTCTCCTGAACCCCGGACCCCGCCAGATTGGAAACCGTCGAATACTCCGTCCCGAAATGCACCCCATGATTGATGAGGTTCAGATACTGCGCCTGACCCTTCCCGGACGCATCCAGCCCCATCGTCAGGGACGACTCATGCCCGATCAACGCCGTCACAACCATCTGCCCCGTCCCTACAGGCACAGGAGTGGGCGCAGGAGCCGCCACCGGCCCACTGACGGAAACCGAAGCCGACATCGCGGACGCAACCCCGTTCGCCCCCGTCGCCACCGCCACGATATTGTAAGTCCCGCCCGGCCAGGCATTCGACGAAAAAGACCAGTTCCCATCCGCATCCGCCGTCGCCGTCCCGACAGCCTTTCCCAGAACGCCGTTCGCCTGCATATAAACCGTCAGCTTCGCATTCGGCACGCTCGTCCCGCCAATCCGCGTTACCCCGCTCACCGCATACGCCGCCACCCCCTTCCCGGAAGACGGCAGAACAATGCTCGGCGCCGGGGTGTAAGTGGTCGTCTCGGCATTGCGCGCCACCCACGCCGCCGCCCCCGCCATCGAATTAGCCGAGTTCACAGACCCAACCCCGTTCGGATCGAAGTCCGTATAATTCTCTACAACCCATTGCGTCGGAATCGCGCCATGCTGCTCGAAATCCTCCACGAACCGCGCAACATTCTGCTGGAAATAGGCATCATCCGTGGACGGCGAAATAATCACGCTGGAATACAGATGATTCGCATTCGCCCACTGAATCTGCTGATACGCAAACTGCTGATATTGCGAACCCTGCTGATAGAAATACGCAGGCGGCGTATCCAGCGTCAGCCCCCCCCCCAGCAACGCAGCCTTCTGAATCTGCAAATACGGCGCGAAAGTCGTATGATCCCACGTATCGCGCGGCAGATCCCCGTTCGGGGAAAAAATCGGCGCCACCACATTCACGCCATACGCCTTCGCGGCGCTCACAGTCGCGGCGAAATCCTGATACCAGTGAGAATCGTTCCAGAAATCAACAATGGAATTCCAGACATCAGGCTTCAGTCCATGCCCGATCCAGAACGACTGGTAGATTGTCCCCAGCCAGTTCTCGATATTATCTGCTGCTTGAAGATTGATCTCGGCCTGCCCCGTCCCCAGCCCCGCCATCCCCGCGGCGATCCCACCCCAGTCCCCCTTGTCCACAGCGGCATAAACACCCGATTCCTGGGTGTAGTAGCCAATCCCCCCAGCCCCCTTGAGGCCAGAAACAACCGCCGGATCCTCAAACGCATCCAGCCCTACAACACCGCCAACACTGACAACATCATTCTTGGATTGTGATACCTGATTCACACAGCCCCCTTTGGCATTCCTGTCCTGGCACGACACGTGCGGACAGTCAGCATCTAGGCAGTACCGTTAATAAATCGTTAATAAAAGTTATTTTAAATCGCAACTTTCTTCAAACCAACGCCTCCTGTCCGTTTATTGCAAAATATGTCTTGCAGCATTTCAATCATGAGCCACTCTCATTCCCACCACCCACCAAGGCAGGCCCCCATACACGCGCTATACTTGCGCGCCCCACCCCTCCTCCCACCGCACCAAATATCGATCAGATCTCGTGGATCACATCCAGATCCGCAAACCGCGTGAACTCACCCTCGAAATACAGCGAAACCGTCCCTGTCGGCCCATGCCGCTGCTTCTCCAGAATCAGCTCGGCCTTGTTATGCACAAGATCCATCTTCCGCTGCCATTCCTCCATCGCCACCGCATGCTTGTCGGCACTGTCATACGCACTGTCCTTGGGCATCCGCTGCTGCAAATAATACTCGTCACGATAAACAAACATCACCGCATCCGCGTCCTGCTCGATCGAGCCGGACTCACGCAGATCGGATAGCATCGGCCGTTTGTCCTCCCGGCTCTCCACCTGCCGCGAAAGCTGCGAAAGCGCCAGAACCGGCACCTCCATCTCCTTCGCAATCGCCTTCAGCCCCTGCGTGATCATGGAAATCTCCAGAACACGACTATCCGGCTTCGTCCCCACCGCAGGCCGCATCAACTGCAAATAATCCACCACCACAAGGCTCAGCCCCTTGGTCCGCTTCAGCCGCCGGCACCGCGTCCGCATCGCCGAAAGCGTAATCGCCGGCGTATCGTCAATATGCAGAGGCAAACGCTGCAACTCACGCGAAACCCGCACGAACCGGTCGAACTCCCGTTGCTCGATCTCGCCACGCCGTATCTTCTCGCCCGAAACCCGCGCCTGCTCCGAAAGAATACGCGTCGCCAACTGCTCGGCCGACATTTCCAGCGAGAAAATCGCCACCGTCCCCTGCGGCTCCCCTCCCTGATCCTCCGCATCCCGCAACAACGCCTGCGCCCCCGAAAACGCAATCTTCGTCGCCAGCGCCGTCTTGCCCATCGCCGGCCGCCCCGCCAGAATCAGCAGGTCCGACGGATGCAGCCCACCCGTCCGCTTGTCGAAATCCCGCAACCCCGTCGTCAGCCCAACCACATCCCCCGTGCGCTGGAACGCCTTCTCCGCAACCTCGATCGCCCCCGTCAGCGCTTTCCCGAAACTGACGAACCCACCATCCGTCCCCTTGTTCTCGGCCAGATTGTAAAGCTGCTCCTCACAGGCGCTGATCTGGTCCATCCCATCCAGATCCGGCCGCGCCCCGAACGCATTGTTGACCGCATTCTCCCCGATATCGATTAACTGCCGCCGCACCCAGGCATCGTAAATCACCCGGCCATACTCGCCGGCATTGATGATCCCCACCATCGCCGTCAACAACTTGGCCAGATACCCTGGCCCCCCCACCGAATCCAGCACCCCGCTATGCTCGAAATCCGCCCGCATCGTCACCGGGTCCGCCAACTGCCCGTTCTCGATCCGGCGCGAAATCAGCTCATAGATCTTCCCGTGCGACGAATCCGCGAAATGCAGCGGGCTCAAAAAATCCGAAACCCGGTCATAGGCCCGGTTGTTCGTCAGAAGCGCGCCCAGCAACGCCTGCTCCGCCTCGATATTCGCAGGCGGCGCCCGGCGGATCAGGCCAAGAAGACCATTATCCTGGTCAGGGTTCTGTGTCTGGGAAGCATCGATCATATTCACCTGCACACCCTACCACCACGCGCCCCTCACACGCTACCGGCCCAGCAACGGCTCCATCACCCGAATCACATGCTCCGGATTGATCTGCTTCGAACACTCGAACATCCTCGGCGTCTCCCCCTGCCGCGGGCACCAGAACGCATCGGACGGATCGAACTGCAACCGCACGTCATTCGCGCAGGAATTGCACACATTCCGGTTGATCACCCGATACGGCGTCTCGAACTCGTTGCGCGGATGCGTAAACCCGCTGATCAACACCACCGGAACCCCCGCCGCCCACGCCAGCCACGACAACCCGCTCGATACCCCGATAAAGAACGACGCATGGCGCAACCACCGCGCCCGCTCGCTCAACGGCCGCGCGCCCGTCTCATCCTCCACCCCATGCGGAATATGGTTCCACACCAGATCCCGCCCATGCACCCGGTCCCGGTCAATGCACACAACCCGATACCCGGCCTCCCGCAAACAGGAAACCACCCCATGCCACCCATAGGGATTGTTCCACACCTTGTTCTGGGACGTCGCCTGCACCGAGATACATACATACGGCCCATCGATCGGCGGTCCACCGGCATCCACCGCAATCGCAGGCCGCCGCTCCACGGCCGCCAGCCCCAGAATGGAGGCCCCCGTCAGCGCCAGCCCGGTCTCCCGATAATCCGTCGGCTGATAATCACACTCATGATCATTGTAAAAAATCAGCACCTTATACGTCGCATAAGGCACCTCCGGCACCTCCTCCCGCCGCGTCACGAACACCACATCCGGGTTCGCTGGCCCCAGCAACGGCACCATGTCCGCCCGCACCGTACACACCAGCCGGCACCCATGCCGCCGCGCAAACGCGAACGCATGCGGCGTCCAGGCCAGTTGATCCCCGATTCCGCCCGGCTGCATGTCAACCAGCACCACCCGTCCCCCCAGATCGAACACATGCTCGAACACCGGCACGTCCTCATACCAGGCCCGAATCACAAACCGCATGTAATACCGTTTGCGCGTCTGGAACCGCCCCCCTTCCCGCATGGCCTGATCGAACAGAACCGACGCCGTCTCCAGATCCTCCACCCGCAACCGCCACGGACCCGGCGGCACATCCACACGGCACCCGTCATTGAAATCATACCGCAGCCCCATCGGCCCCGAACACGCCAATTCCCCCATATCCGATGCAGCCTCCTCCGTCATGGCTCACCTTCCCCTTCTGCCGACAAATCGTTAACAACTCATGAATCAATGTGTCGAATTATCAATCTGCGGGCAAGGCAACCCAAACAGCAGATTTTTTCGTCCCTCCGGTAACCATTCTGTCCCGCCGTTCATTGATGGAGCAGAAACCGAGGCCAGGAAGAGAGAAACGATCATGACGACATTCCACGATCAGGTCATCGCGATGCTGCCCAAGCTGCGGGTCCAGGCCCTGTCCCTCACGCGCAACCGCGCCGCCGCCGAGGATCTGGTCCAGGACGCCGTCTGCAACGCCCTCAAGGCGCAGGACAGCTTCATCCCCGGCACCAACTTCTCCGCCTGGATGCACCGCATCCTGCGCAACCGCTTCATCTCGGACCTCCGCAAGAAGCGCGAAACCACCGACATCACGGACATCGCC